>Ga0099822_1005598_pt1 | contig 16415 bp, 6 predicted proteins | sample CowpeawhiteBW_FD_76839 | JGI IMG/M metagenome (GOLD analysis project Ga0099822, IMG submission 76839) | Root nodule microbial communities of legume samples collected from California USA - Cow pea white BW | ecosystem: Host-associated > Plants > Roots > Nodule | place: USA: California | collected...
AATTTATATATATATATTTTATTTTATAAATTATATATATTAAATATTATATTAAAAAAATTATTTTGAAAATTTTTTTTTATATATATCAAAAAATTTTTATTAATATATATATATATATATATATATATATATATATATATATATATATATATATATATGCTTCACCAACCACTTTTTTCCTTGTAATAATTTGTTTTTAACATATTTATTTTACCAAATTTTTGCTTCATGTTTCAAATGATTATTAATATTAATTTTGAATAAAACTTTCATTGCAGGTGAGATATATTAATAGTCCAATAAAACACCAAACATATACATTTAATAATAATGACAATTTCAATTTCATTCAACTGAATTTAATTTTAATTAATTTAACACTCATATTACTTTTCTTTTCATTTATTAAAAAAAAAAAAAAAACAATACTTATGTTGAACTAGTTAGGATCAATATTATATAACCTTCAACTTTTGATTATGTTCATTAACAATATAGGACCAACTTTTTCATACAGAGACATTGAAAAATACAAATATTTTTAATGAGTTAAAATAATTAGTCTATTTATAAATTAATTTGTAAAAACAAATTTAGTTATTTTTTATTTTTATTTTACATGTAAGTTAATTTTAATTTATATAAATAACTATTTTAAAATAACATGAAAAAAAATAATAAGAAAGGAATAATGAGGTCAGCTATTATTTTTCGGTGCTATAAATAGGATTACATTTAAGAAAAAGCTTAGTAGGAATCTGCTTTTCTACACAAACAAACAACAAACCAAAAAGCGATTAAATTTAAGTAAAACGCAGTTGTGGATTAAAATTAATATATATATTTAGTTTAAAAATAAAATACAATTCTTATAATTAATTTAGAGATAAAAAATATATTTAACTCTAAATTTATATTTTTCATGAATGTTTACTTGCAGATAAACAGTTTAAAATATTAAAAGTATGAATTAGTTTTTTTTCACTAATATGTTTAAAGTTTTATTAATCATTAAATTTTGACTGCACGGAGTCTACAATTTTTCATACTGGAGTAGGGAACATAATGAAAGTGTGCAGTGTAAAGTAGTAAAATGTAAAGGTGAGTTGTGGTCAAATAAGCAAAGCTTAAATGAGCATTAAATATGTTAAGTTTTAAGCTAATTTCTCCCTTTTGTGGCACAACGGTGTATGATTCTTTTGACTTAAACTTTTTTTCAATTTTGTGGGGCTATCTATGGAATGGTAAAAACCTTAATTTGACCTCTTTAAAATATTGTAACTTTAGTTTCTCATCAATTTCTATTTTTTTATTTTAGCTTTTAGATTTTTAAGAAATTATGTTGTAGTACTATGAAGAGGCAATTTGGTTAATTAAAATGTACAATAAAAAACATGAGCACAAATTTGGATTGGATTAAAATTGTGGATTTTCAAAAATTAATAGGTAAATATTCAAAATAAAATTTTAGATTATCAGTTAAAAACCAAAAAAATTATCGATAACTTAATTTAATATATTTGAGTAAATTATAACTGAACTAACTGGGTTTTTTTCCTATAAATACTTAAATTAACTTATTTTAGAAGTTTATAACTTATAAACTACTAGCTATGCTATCTTATTTGTGTGATTTTATCTTAATATATGTACATGATCGAAACTGTTTTAGTATGGAACCAAACGATCTCAAGAACATTTTTTGTGAATCTTTTCTTCGCTCATCTTCGAATCTATCGCATTATTGGGCCGGGATATACAAGGCCAAAAGGGACGAGATATACCTAGCCTTCTTGTCTTGCCAATGGTGTTTTGTTGGACTATTGTGTTTATTTGGGTTGTTGTGCTTAATTGGATCGCACAGAAGATTTCCTTCAACATTCACCACCAGGCCGAGATGAGGTCGGCCCCTGCCTGTGCCGGGATGATGTCAGCCACATATAGGGATGTCAAAAAAATCTGTACCCGCGGGTATCTACGGGTATCCACGGGTAAAACCCGCAACAGTAAGAAACAAATATTAAAAATGGATACCCGCTACTCGCGGGTACGAGTATTTTTGATACCCGCATGTTAACGGTGCAGGTACGGGTATTAAGTATCTGTACCCGTGGATACCCATACCCACTAAACTTTTGTCTTCATTCTTCCAACTTCAAGTATTGATATGTTGTCTTCTTCCAAGTACTTCCCTTGACATTCTTCTCTCTCCTTTCTTTGAAATCGGGCATCTACATCAAACCCTACATAGATAGTGACATTTATGGTATGTTTGTTTTCAAAATGATGGAATCAAAATAAGAATACTTGGCACGTGACAACAGTTCAGGTTTATTATTTTTTTTATTTTTTTTTTTATTTTTCAGGAATCAATTGGAGTAAATGGGCTTGTTGATCAAAGCATTAATTAAAGAATTTTTATTGTGTTGAACATCATTTTATATTTACTTTTATAATTATTTGGACTTGTATGAAATTGAGTTTATTTGAACTTTATTTAAAATTTATGACAGTGATGTATTTTATTTTATTTGAATCTAAGATTAAATATTTATTTTTTAAATAATTTGGTAAATATTTGCAGGTACCCATGGATATCCGCGGGTACCCATGATGGATATCCGCGAATATGAAAAAAAATAGGTAGGTACCCGCATAATGAATACCCGACGGATATGGATAGGGGTACGAGGTGAATATTTATCCAACGGGTAGGGTACGGGGGAGCTACTATCTGTACCCTACCCGCTCCGATGATATCCCTAATCGCATGTGTACCTTGGTTGGGCCGGGATGATGTCGGCCTACACCTATACTATACTTTTTTATTATGTATTTTTAATTTTATTGAAAAAATTAGTTACTGTATTACTTTTAATATTTGTTGGGTTTTTTTTATAACTTTTATATAGTTTAAATTAAAAAAATGTTCTCCATTAACCATGACTATATGTGAAAATAATAAACATTGTAAAAAAACTTAATGAAAATAGATTAAATTGATAAACAAATTTAGTTTTGAAAAATAAAATATGGTTAATACTTATTAAATGAACTTGTTAGAAAAAATGACTAATTCAAATTAAAAAAAAGCTTATACAATTTTTACAAAATCAATAAAATATTAAATGTTTTAATAATATATATATATATATATATATATATATATATATATATATATATAATTACGTAATACACTAAAATAAAACTTTTAAATAGTGAAATATTTTAGTGACCAATAATAATTAGTAGCTATAGTAATCAATTTATATACTAATTTACAAATATTAAAAATTATTGGTTACTAAAATAATCACTATTATGAATAAAAAATTATAATTGGTCATTAAATTAGTCTTTAAAATTAGCTATTATGGTTTTGATTACCAAAGGAATTTTGTCACTAAAAATTAGGTACTTGAGTTTTGGCTACCAAAATGACTTAGTTTCTAAATTGGTTTCTAATTAATTAGTGACCAATTATATTTATTTATAATTGTGACTATTTTAGAAATCAATAATTTTTAATTTTGTAAATTGGTATCTAAATTGATCACTATAGTGACTAACTATTTTTAATTTCTAAAATTATTTTCTAATTGAGAATTTTCTTGTAATGATAGTATACTTTTGTATAAAAAATGAAAATTTATTTATATAATAAAATTTATAAATTGATTTTCTTTTGTGTTGTTTCATATTTATCATTGAAAGAGACTTAAATTTTCTATAACAAATTTTAGCATTTTTTTTATATAGTTTTTCTTTTCTTTTTTATCATTTTGACTTCCTTTTCTATCACCTTTGTAAAGAAATAAATATATTTATAATTTTTGAAAATTTACAATGTTGTTTTAGATAAAGAACAAAAAATATTTTCTCAAATTAAATGATCTTTTTGTGTTTTGTTGTTTGGATTTCTAAATTGGTATGTAGACTTGCTAAGTTTTAGAGTGTATGATTCATTTTAAGGATAAATTCAAATGAGTAAAGTAAAATTAATTATGGTTAAAGTAGATTATGAAAAGGCTTATGATTCACTTAAGTGAGACTATCTTATTTATATGATGGATTGATTGAGGTTCCATAATAAATGGAGATAGATAGGTATTTTGAGTTAACTACAATCTTAATTTTAGTGAATGAGAGCCTAATCAAAGAAATTCATACCTACGAAAGAACTTAGACAAGGGGACTCAAAAGGCTTATCAGGGATGCTTAAAAGGGTCTTTTAGGAAAAGATTTTACAAGGGATGAAAGTAGGTGAGAATGGGGTCGAGGTGAGTTTGATACAATTCACTAATGACACGCTCTTTATTCGTAATGAAAACCAACAAAATATCTTAGTCATTAAGAGTAGGGATAGCAACGGGGCGGGGTAGGAATGAGTTTTGCTATCTCATACCCATCTCCGTAGAAAAAATCCATCCTCATCCCCATACTTAAACCCAACGGGTATCAAACTTTTGTCTCATCCTCATTGTTAAAACATATATGTCTAATATAACTCAACCAAAAAAGGGATTTAAACTGTTTATTGAGTCTTTCACTTATTTTAATTGAATCTTGAAAGTTTCTTTAACCCTAATGACCCAATTAACCAATTTTACAGCTTTGTGTTAATGGATTGTGTAAAGCAATCAAGAAAGGTGCAAAAGAAGAGAGAAACAAAGAACACAACAATTTATACTGGTTCGATTCAATATGATTCTACGTCCAGTCTTCTCCTAAGTAACCCACTTAGGAGGATTCCACTAAAACAATAGAGATACAAGAATTACAAGAACATCTATATAATTCAAGACCCTAAAGACTAAGGAGTTGATCTACAAATCAAGAACTACCCCTAGATGCAATGCATCCACACAATTGCACCTAGACCTTCACTTCACACAGTGAATCAACTGTAAATAGAAATACAATAGAAAAGAAACAAGGAACGAATACACCTAGTGGATGTGCAGATTTATCACTTGATCATAGATCCAATCTTGACCCACAAAGGTTGAATCCACCATCAATCTTCTTGATTGTCCAATTGAATGATCTCCCAAGCAAGCACAAGAACTATATGTATCTTGATCTCATAAAAAGAAGTCTCTTAGTTCGTTTCTCTGCAATTCAATTATTTTTCTCTTTGTTTTAAAACTGATTTCAAAACTGTTTTTATACCAGAGTTCTGCTGTAGTAATTAATGGATTAGGTATTTACTTAATAGATTATTGTGAGTGTATTTTCACTACATTAGTGCAGTGCCTTCATATAATCTATTAGTTAAGTATTTAATCCATTTACGAGTTTTGCTTTTGACACATTCAAAAGTTTGATAGCTGATTTAATCCAATTCAAGCTTGTTTTACATGTAATTCTTGATCTACAACATCTAATGCACAAGCTAAAAAAACAAGACTAATCCTAAACCAGTGATGCACATGATGCATAGCCTTGGACATCATCAAAACCATCTTCACTTGAGTTGAACAAGCTCCCCCTTTCAACACCCATCCATATCGGGTAACGGATATAATCTTGTACCCATACATGTACCCATTTTCTTACCCCTTTAATATCAATTTTAATTATTTTTTATAAAATAATAAAAAATTAAGGTAACATAAACATAATATTATCAAAAATTCAATATTAGGAGGATGATTGTTTCTTCGATATCAAATACTTTGAAATAAATTATAATTGTTTACATTTTATATTAGAATACCAAATAAAATTTCATGAAAACCAAAACATTTATTAAATATGCAAACATTAATGGAACTTAGTTGATAAAATTTAAAAATATATAAAAGGAAAACAAATATTCAAATTAAAATATATTTTAAATGTTTGTTTACTTCAATTTTTTAAATTCTAATGAATATCTTTTTTATACACTAATAAAAGTTATAATACATCAATTGATGAAAATGACGGAAAGAACAAATAATAAACATAATAATAAAATTTTAACATAGATCTTATATCTTTTGAAGTTTAATATATGTTGGATAGTGATAAAAAAATATTGACGACAATTACAATAAATTTTTATACTATAGTAAATAAAAGTTATTAATACAATTATAGTGAAAAAATTACAGTATGATTGATAACGAGTTATAAAATAAAAATAATTAGATAAAATATATTGAAATAATATTCTACATGATGAAAATAAACAACAAATAAAAATATTAAAAATTAAACACATGTGTGTCTTATAAACATTTTGAGAGACTATTGAAAGAAATTGCACAAAAGAAAAACAAATGTGTAATTAAGGGTATGATAAGAAGAAAAATACCTTAGAGATCTAAGAAAACTTTTCAAATATCAACATATATACTCAATGGTTGAGAAATACCAAAAATTATTTTAGCGAAATAAAAAAGTTCTTCAAATGAAACAACAATTAATAATAATAAGTAAATAATTATTTTATATTACCTACTAAATGAAAGGTTTATCCGTGACATATTTTATCTGTGAATACTTGCTGGCAAAAGTATTTTTACCATCCTTCCCTTTTTCCTAGTTTCTTAAGCGCCAAATTGGAGAAAAAAAAAGTTTCCATTTCATTCTTCTTTCCTTCCCTTTCCATTATTAAATTTCTTTATTCACTTAAATTAGTTCTATAACGTAATTTTTTATAAAAAATCTCAAACAAACAAATATGTAATATATTAAAATCCATTCTATAATATAATAGAAAAATGACCACAACACATGCTAAGTTGTTTACTAGAAAAAAGAATTTATCAACTAACAAAATTTGTCAGCAATTATTAATCCTCGTTAGTAATTCAAAATTACACATGACTTATCGATGATAAAGAATCTATTAGTCAAATGATCATTAGTAAATTTTATTGTCGAATAAGAAAAATTGTCGATAATTACAAACGTTCAAAATTTTTCAGTAATTACCCATTGATAATTATTGATGGCCAAAACTTGTCAATAATTATCCATTGATAATCATCAATAGTCAAAGTCCATATGTAATTATTGACAGTAAAAAGCTATCAATAATTATTTGTCGGTTAATATCCATTAGTAATTACTGACAAATTTTGGCCTTGATAAAATTTGTTAGTAAATATCGTTATTTGATCCTCCTTATTTTCCCTTTTTCAATTTTTTTTCTTCTTTTTTCTCCTCTTCCTCCATTGTTGTTGTCATTACTGGATCTGCCATTATCGTCGCAACCTCTAGTACTATCATAACTGTTGCAACCTTAGCTCCTCGTCCTTTTCTTTCTCTTTTTCCTTCTCCTTCTCTTCTTCCTCCTTCTCCTCTTCTTCTTCTCTTCTTCTTTACTAATCCAACATCATTTAATTTATTAAAAATATTTCATCAAATTTGGTAAAAATGTTTAGACCCATTTTATCGACAAATTTACAGACAAATTTTAAAAAGATTCAATTACTAACAGATTTAGCAACAAATTTTTAAAAATTTATTTATCAGCAAATATTTACCAACAATTTTTCAAAAAAATCAATTACCAAGAATTTACCAATGAATTTTATTATGAAATGGGCAAAGTCCAAAATAGGAACTTTGACGCTCATTTTATTGACATAAATATCTGTCAGTAATAAACATTATAAATTACCTATGATGCACAAATACAATGTGTATCGGATATGATACGTATCTGACACGTCAATATATTTATTTTGAAAATAATAGGATACGATACGTGATATATGAATATTAAAAAATGTATATTAATTCTTAAAAACATGATAAATATATGATTGTTATTGTGTGAATCCAAATTAAAACTATATGTACTAAAGTTGTTAACATAAAAAAATAAAAATTATTGTCATTGTAAAAATACCATTATAAGGAAACTTTCAAATAATAACCAATTTTAGTAAAAAAAATATGTTAAAGACCACTTTTCTAATTAAAGACCAATTATTTTAATAGTCAAAATATTTGTAGCTAATGTTAGGGACAAATTTAGAAACCAATTCATAATAAAAACTATTTTAATTATCAATTTAGACACCAATTATAATTTTTTTGAACTATTTTAGTTGCAAATAATTTTTAGTTTTTAAATTGGTACTTAAATTGGTCACTATATAATGATTAATTATTTTTTATTACTAAAATTTGTCTTTATTCAAAGATTTCTTTGTATTGTACTATGACTTTATAAATTAGATATTTCATTACTTCTCATAAAGTATCAGATATGGATATGTGTTCGACACGAACACGTGACCTAAGAAATTATTGACAAATATTACTGACAAATATTTCATTAGTAGTAAATGCTCGAATTTACTTTAGAGATATTTTTATTAATAATTCAAAATTTAAAATCTATGGATATTTTATCGATAATTTAGCATTTTGTAGATGTGATCAATGAATTATAAACATTTTATTATAAAACTCCAAAATAATAAATATGTGATTCTCCTCTTAAAACGTATTTCTATTAAACATGAAATCAAACTCACTTAAAACCCTAATATATATATATTTAGTGTGGGGATAGTGCTTGTACACACTAGTCAGCCTACTGCCTCGGTTCTCACGGCACTCTTATTATCTAGTAAGTCATTTTGTTCACCAACCAAAAATGGAAGAAAAAAACCCTCACAACTTTTCCACATAAATTCAATGCACGCTTTTCCTCTATTTCTTTTTCTTCTAGAATCTTTGTTAACCTTTCAATTTTGGACTAAAATCAATGAGATTGATTACACCTTATAGATATCAACATCCTTCAATTTTTAATTTCATTTCTCGGATATGAAGCTTGGTTGGTGAGTTACGGACCCCATAAGATGAAATTATCTTTATTATTTCTCACACTCAAATACTCATGAGGTCAGTTTTTGAATGTCACGGTCCTATTAAGATGAATATCTTGTACATAAATTTATTTTCACTATTAAAACTTTTTATATTACATGATTTTTTTTTTAAATTTATTAAAAAAATTTACAAGAAAAGACTTTTTTCTACTATTTCTTCTAAGAATTTTAATTGACAGGTAATTCCTTCGTAGATAATTATTTTCTACAAAATTATAAAATTCACAAATATTTTCTACGAAATTTTTTACGAAAAGTGTTTTATACAAAACTTATAAGTATTTCTTAAAAAAAATTCAAAATAAAATTAACAAATATGAGATTTTTTTAGTATTGTTTTCAATAAATGCTACTTCGAACACATGGATTATAAAAACCAAATCACATCATCAACAACATCATTATATATTGAAAATATCACAAAACCATGTGTAGTTTTTTAAATTAGAATAAAATTCATAAAAAGTTCTTTCAAAGGGCTCTCTATATTGTGTGTTTTTCTTCTCTCATTGTAATTATGAGTTTTATTAAATTCTTCTATTTTTACACATCATCCTTCTCACCTCTCACTTTCCTGATTCATGCGCATTAAAACCTATTAAAAGATTATCCTTTAGAAACTATTTTTCTAAGAAAATCTGGTTTGAAAAAAAACTCTAAACATAGATTTTTGAAAGCACATGTGTCCTTCTCGAGTATTTCAGACTCTCTGTGCCCTAAAGTGATCATAAAACTGGTCAACTTAGAAGTTGGAAAGATATTAACTTTACATTAATATAAGACAGCCTTCACAGCCAAATTTCAAAGCATTGACAAAAGCTACATCACCATTAAACAATGTCCAACATTGTTGATAACTCCTAATTAACAAAAGAAAATGTAATAAAAACTTCAATATAGTACACTTCTCATAGTTTTATTTCCATGCTACAACTTTATTAATTAATAAGGTTTGAGAAGTCATCAACCAATTCTTTAAATAAAAAAAAAGTTTAATTATCAACAAAAACAAATATATTAAATAAGGATATTTGGATTTTATCACTAAATTGTAAAAAAAAAAGGTTTAGTGACATGTTTTATCATTAAATTGTCATATTTTTTGTTGCTCATTTTATGATTAAGTTTCAATTTTTAGTATATTTTTATCGTAACATCCTTCAATTTTTATACATTTTATTAGTAATAAAACGAAGTTATTTCATAAAAATGGTCATGATTAATAGACTTGTTTTATAGCAACATGTTACACATTCAACACATCAATAAAATGAGGGAAAACTATAAAAAAATGTCGGGTGGGGGAGAACTTTAATGATAACATTTAAAAAAAAAAAAAAGGTGATGAAAATGTGTTATTAAAAGTATATAAAAAAGAAAAGAAACAATTTTTTGTAATAAGAAAAAAGTTGAAAAATGAAGAAAGAGTGTGAGATTATGTGAGATGCATGCATAGACAGTGAAGTCGGAAAAGTTGGAAGGAAAATAAAAAATGTTAGAGCCCATAGTATATACAACTTAAAATTGATTCCAGTCTAAGAAAGACAAGAAGAACAAACCTTATTCTCCTATTCTGGCAATACTAAATTTCAGGAATTTTCTATACAAATAAACACATACCTTTCTTTTCTGCCACACACACTATATAAAAATAGTGGAATGGATTGTCTTGGAATCATGTTTATCCCCTCCAAGTTTTTTTATATTAATAATTCTCATTCTCTCTCTCTCTCTCTCTCTCCTATAATTCTGACTTGGGTTTGTAATTAAAGAGTGGAAGTTGCCCCAATCAATCAAAAGATCAAAAAGCTCAAAGCAGACACCAAAACCAAAAAGAAGACAACATGGGCAGAGCTCCTTGCTGCGACAAAGCAAACGTGAAGAAAGGTCCATGGTCACCAGAAGAAGATGCTAAGCTCAAATCCTACATAGAAAAACATGGCACTGGTGGTAACTGGATTGCTTTGCCTCAAAAAATAGGTATATATTTTACCACTTTTTTCTAACCCTATTTCTAAATTTTTCTTTCCTTCATCATCATTTCATTCACTATCCATCTCTATACTTCAAATTTTTAAACCACACTGTCTAAATTATTATTATAAGATTATATATATTCCAATTTGGTTTCGGTAATTCTCATTAATTTAACAGACATCATGATCAGTATCAAGATTAGGTTTTTTTTGTGTGTGTGTGTGTGTGTCTGACAGTACTTACTATCTTTAATTTTGTGATGAATTAGGCCTTAAGCGATGCGGCAAGAGTTGCCGCCTTAGGTGGCTGAACTACCTTCGCCCTAATCTCAGGCACGGTGGTTTCTCCGAGGAAGAAGACAACATTATTTGCAGCCTTTACATCAGTATCGGGAGCAGGTATGTGTGTGTGTGTGTGTGTTCATTTCACTCCCAGGTTTTGCTTGCTACAATATATGCATGCTAATAATTAATTATAATGCGTGTTTGGTTTTTGGAGATATAACTTTTACTGAGTAGATAATGGTTGTTTGTTTCGTGAAACCCTTTGGTTTGTTGATCGCAGGTGGTCGGTGATTGCAGCACAATTGCCGGGAAGAACTGATAATGACATAAAGAACTACTGGAACACGAGGCTGAAAAAGAAGCTTCTAGGGAAGCATCGAAGAGAGCCACGTAATAGAGGCAATTACAACAGTGTTAAGCAAGAAATTAGTGATGCTAATAGGAGGAGTAGCGATGGTGATTCTTCTTCCTTATCCATGGTTCAGGAAAATAGTAACACTAGTCAACAACATCAACAACATCAACAACAACATCAACAACTATGTTGGCCACAGAACATTAACATGCCAGTGCTGCCACTACCGATAGTACCCTTGCCATACACAACAAACCAAGGTCCAGGTTTCAACGACCAAGATTCCATCAAGAAACTCCTCATCAAACTCGGAGGAAGATTTTCCGGTGATTATTACCAGCCTACCCTTGATGGGTTGAATAATCTGCAATTTCCATCAGAAGGGCAACAGGTTTATCAAGAACAAGTTCATGTTGGTTCTTCTTCTTCTTCGGCCTGCATTGTTGCCAACAACAACGAGGTACAATTTGCACACACTGGTCAATACTCTGGTGTTGACGACAACATGGTGCAAGGACAAGGTGGTAATTTCACCCCATCATTTGAGGAAATGGTGCCTTCTTCTCATTATTCAGATGGGTTAGAGTTCTTGTACAATGAGGGCATGATCCACCACAAGATAACAGATTCTACTATCACTACTACTTGTGACCAAAACACCACCGCCACCACCACCGCCGCCACAAATTGGGGTGAAACCACCATTTATCACCATGATTCACTTGCTTCCCATTTTGAAGGTGAAGAATGTGGTTTGCAAGAGTTTAACTACCCAGGGGCACAATAACATGATCTTATTTGTATATTGTTATTTTACTTTCATTACTATTATTAGCCATTTGTGACAAGGGGAGGGGGTAATTGACAAATAAAATAAGTTACATATATAGATATAGTATGTATAACTATCTATGTACTGTAGCTATATGTTAATTTGTGCTTAGTTAAGCTTTAGTGTTGAATGTTGATGATATCTGCTATAGGTAGTAGCAGTGTAGTTTCTCTGACTATTGTTTTTGTGTATTGATTTGGGTATGATTTAAATATGTTTCGTGTTCTAACTGATTTGTGGTATGATTTATGATTTATTGTGTGCATAGAGAAGACCAGTCAAAGTCTATGCAATCTCAGAAAAAGGCACTGAGTAGGGTACCCTTTAGTCTGCGCCCAACACTGAACAATGTGGTTTGTGTTTACGTGTACATTTCTCTTTCATCAAAACAAATAAAGAGATACAATCAATTCTTATGCTACCTTTTCACAAACTTAAGATAAAACATTACATGCATAAACTTCTTTATAATATAATATATATATATATAACTTTAAAGAAAACTTGTCTACAAATTTTAAAAGTTCTATATTAACTATAACTTTAAAGTGTGCAAGAATATCAAATTGATCAGAAATAAAATTAATTTATAATATAAAATAAAATTAAAATTTGAAGTTTACTTTTTTAACAAGAAGTTGAATACATGCATATATCAATATATAAAAAAACATTTACAAATTAGTTTAGATATATTACAAAATAAATATGACATTACTTCCTCTTTTAGTTTTTTTTTTTTGTTTTTATAAGCGCTTAAGAAAACTAATCGATATTGGTGTTACTTTTTCATTATAATTATTAGATGTTATTTTGATATTTTGTATAATGTTTTGCTTTATTAAACGTGATATATTATGAATGCAAAACTGAATCTAATTCGAAAACAGAACTTGTACTATTCATTTATTATAGTGTTGTATCTAGGAAAATTTCTTGTGTCTTCTACTATTTAGCTTTGTTTTTAATCACAGTTTTCACCTCACTTTACATTTATCTCTCTCGTTTCTTGTTGTTTTTTTTTTCCTGCTATTGTAAAAGAATATTGCATAAAAGTGGTGTATAATATTATAGTTTTTCTTAAAAAAGAAGTGGCACCTGGCATGAGCAGTGATAGATGCCTAAAATATAGATAAAATATGTGTATTAATATGGTGAGAGAGTTGTCTTGTTGATGGAAGTGAACATTAATAGCATAAAATGAGATGTTTCAATAGGGTGCATTTTGTTTATATATAAGAAAGATACTTTAGCTAGGACCTCTTATGTATAGTTTCTTAATTACATATTAAAAAATATAGATTCTTTACGTGACTCAGTTAACAAGCTTTTGGAATATGTGGCTGTTCAATTCTTCCGTTGTTGTTGTCAAATTAAACTACATCCAACCACCAAAGAAAATTAACTACCTCCATACAAAACCTTTTAACTTTGAGTTTTAACACTTTCAATGAGATTTTATTTGTAAGATAAAGCTAAATTTATGTAAAGAATTCACATCAGTTTTAATGTTACGATAAATATTAAGACAATGAATTTATCGGTCTTTTAATTTGTTTGGTCTTTTGGGTTGGTAGAGCCATAATGTTAAGTTATTCCGTTTTTTTTACAAGTTCCATTTTTTGTATAAGGGCTAAAACACCTTCTCAAGTGTTTTTTTTTAATTCAATTTCATTTTTTATTGATAAAAATAATAAATTTATTGGTCTTTCTTTATATTATATTATTCAATTATCTTCTTTCTACTTAAAATAAAAATTAAACTTGCACTTAGATTCTTAACTAATTGTTTAGTTGTTATATGCATTTGTGTCTATAATTTATAAAATTTTATTAACTAAATATATTCATGTTGGACAAATTTCTTATCTAAAATTTTTAAAAATAGAAAAAATAAAATTAAGATTTATAAGAGTTAAAATTTGTTTATATATAATTTGTAAATTCTCTTGTATAATTTATCTAAATTTTTGTTTTTAATTTGTGTATAAGTTAATTTGAATTTTATAAAAAAAAAATCTAAAATGTTTGAAACAAATCCCTCCAAAGTACTCTTAATATAGACTAAAATTGACTTATATAAGATTCAAAATCTGTGTAGTCTCAGAAAAAGAAAAAAGAAAGTTCAGTAATGTTGCTGACCAAATGATTCCTTTCCATTTTAGACAACAATTTAATATAGATGAGTTTTTATTTATTTTTTTTTTATCTAAAGAAAAATGATTGTATATAATCACTTGTCAGGATCACAGTAATACTTAGAATAGATTTAAGTTCCTCTTTCAACAGTATGCATCATACATCATAGTATATATAAAATGAAAGTGAAACATTAACATTGGAAAGCCATAGTTTAAATTTGATTTAAGATTTGTGTTACTTTTTACCCCTTTCACTCTTTCTAGGTGGGAATAAGGATCATAGGTCCTATATATTAATTTGTTGAAACCTTTAGATATGGGTTTTGTCAAAGCATCGAAAAGTCATGCTCCATAGTTCTTTTCTAAGAAACCATTTAATAATCTCATCCTGTGTACAATCATCACTTCAAGTACATTGTCTAGGTTTATTATATAAATATAAAGTTCATTTTCATCTTAATAACTGAAATTTATTAAATTCAATATTAAAAATTCGATTTATAAGGTAAAGTTTATTTTTATTTATATATCATAAATATGTTATTTTTGCTCGATATGAGATTTTTAATTTGAGATATATACATTTCAAGCGTGAGAGTAGTATGATAAACCTAACAAATAGCGAATCTCGTTGAAATAAACTTTCAATGACTTTAATATCATCTTAAAAAGTAAATTTTAAATCTGACTCAACTTTACAAAACCGACTTATAAAATAAAGTTTTCATGTATTTATAAATCTACCTTATCTCTAGTTGACGTGAAATCTTCAAACAATTCACTTTCTCCTCTATCTCATATTATAATATATATATTCAATCTATCCTAAATATAATGGATGATTACTATTTATTTTAGCCTTAGTTTTCTGTACGTTTTGAACTTTAATTTTGATTATATATGCATCTAATTTAACATATTTATTTTGAAGAAAAAGTGGATATAAAAGAGGAGAGCAAGAGTCGTCTTTTTTTATTTTTAAATTAAACAAGATTAGGTATAGAAACTTAAATTTAAAAGTAATATATAGTATCCTTTATATTTACGTATATGTACGTATATGTACTTATCGTAAGTATTGAAGAAAATAAGAGACGTTATAACTCTTCTACGAAGTTAAGTTATTGCGACCTTTAATATTGAGCGATTTCAAGAGAAACATCCAAAATATAAAAAGCAGTGTTAAGATCTGACATTAATTAAAGTCTAAGGTAGCAATGGGATCATATTTACTTTCATTAAATAGTATACCATTTCTCAACAACTATAAAGACTAAATAATATAGGTTGTTAAATTAAAAAAGAAATTTTCCTCAATCTTTAAGCAACACATAAAAGAAACAAATTTCATACAAAATTCTTAACCTAATCCATCTAAGGTTGTTGGAAAGATTTAAAACCTACAGCGAAATGACTATGATGTTTCTAATCATAAGATCGTTTTATTCCTACTAGAATTAGAACAACTCATGACATCTACTTGGAATAATTCGATAATAATTTTTTTTCTCTTTAGCTAGTAGAAAAATAATTGGCAACCCTTGTATAAAAGAAATTTCCATTATTACATATTTAATTTACTCTTATTTATTAAATCAGAGATATAAAAAGCATATAAAAAATTGGCCTTAAACAAGTCCTTCATACTCCTTTTTTCTCTTGTCTTCACCAAAAAAATAAAGTTATATATGTATAACTAAATTCAAATTTACATATCTAATGCAATTATATAGAACGTTACTAGTAAATATCAAAAGATTTAAATTTAGTGCTGGTTGTGTCTTTTCGAATATTAAGTTTGAATCGTACGTTTTATATACATTTGAATTCATATTCTATATATATATATATATATATATATATATATAGTATCTCTATATTTGATATATTTTTTATTTAACATTATTTATTTTTTTGTTTTTTTTTTTTTTGTCTATATATTATTTTTTATTTTTTTTTTTTTTTATTTATATATATATATTA
>Ga0099822_1005599_pt1 | contig 16407 bp, 1 predicted proteins | sample CowpeawhiteBW_FD_76839 | JGI IMG/M metagenome (GOLD analysis project Ga0099822, IMG submission 76839) | Root nodule microbial communities of legume samples collected from California USA - Cow pea white BW | ecosystem: Host-associated > Plants > Roots > Nodule | place: USA: California | collected...
ATATATATATAAAAGTTATGGATACATTATTGTACTCTTTTTTTTTTTCTCTTTAGCGTACATTCAGATCATATCCATACATACGGTAAATACTACACATTTAATTTTTAGATTCATTAATAAAATGTATTTATAATTAGTTTTCATAAATGACATAAAAGTTTAATATGTGGCCCTCTCGAGAAAAATTAAATAAAACTTAGGTTTTATTCATTGTTTGACGGCCTTTGATCCCTTGTTAAAAGGAAATCAGTGAAAAAACAAGCTTTTAATTAATTATATAAAGTTTAATTATTTTTTGAGTACATGATAAATTTTTAAAAATTTAATTGAATTCTTAATAAATTTTTATGATATGTTGAGTATTCAAAAATTTTCAATAAGTCTTTACAGTTAAATATGGTAGTTAATATTTTAATATAACAGTTATTTTGTACGATCATTTTTCAAAAATATCAGTCACATAATATTTTATTATAAGAGAATATGATAAGAAGATTTTACATTTTTTACCTTATCTAAATATATTTTGAATAAATAATCAAAATAGAATTTCCAAAATAACTTATGTAAAATCTATTAGTAATAGTGAAATTCCAAATATGAAGGATAAAGGGTGTTGGTCATCATTTAATTTGAAAATAAAAAGTCATGCAAAAGTAACTAATTGCTCTTAAGACTTGATTGTGCATGCACAATTGGAACCTTCATATCTCAAATATCTCAACCAATTCAATAAATGACTAGCTCATTCAACTAATTATTTAGTCTATGTTTGACTTAATTTATTTCAAACTTTTTTTTAATAAGGAAAGTTGTACTAAATATGTGATTATTCGAAAAAAAAGGCATTATTCTCATAAAAATAATATGTATGTCCATCTGTTTTCATAATCGGTTTTGGAGCTGTTTGGGCAAATATTTGTATATAGAAAAAACTCTAATTACTTTATTTTTCTTTACTTTTGGTAGATTTCAAATAATTTCTTTTTTCGAAATATCATTATCCTATTTATTAATACAAGTCTAATTATCATGCTCAAAGTACAAATGAAAGGTACGTAAACGAAAACAATGATAGAAAGAAAAGAAAATAAAAAAAGAAGATTATTTAAGTGCATAATGAACTTTGACTGAAGTTGAGAGTGATTGATGGCATGCAAAGTTACATCATTGTCAAATATGCTATAAATGATTGTGTAACCAAAAAATATCTACCCGTTAGATTCCTTAAATTGCGTACGCTGATGTTGTGAAAATAATGTTATGATTTAATTGTTACAAAAAAAAAAGCATTCCTAATCTATAACTACATTTTTATATATAATTTAAATTAAAATTAGAATTTTGAGAGTCACTATGGCGTTCCTATATTATCATATTTAAACTAAATAGAAGAAATAGAATGAAAAAAAATAAAAATCATACATTGTGCTGGCACCATGTATTTAAAAATCTGACTGGAATTTGGATTCTCTGTTTTATCTTTATTATGTGGGCAAAATATAGCAATTACTATGTTTATGTGTGCAATAAGTGTATTTTCACTTCATTTTGATTCATGACATTTGCATTATTACAATTTTCCTCTAACATTTCCTTTATTGCTTTAGGAGTCGCCTATTTATCTTTTGTTTGTGTTTTTTAGAAAAAAAAAAAACTTTTAGTCGTTATAATTTTATATTAAATTTGATATTGGATTTTTTTATTTTAAATTGATAAATTTATCCTCTACTTTTTTTGATAAATATAAATTCAGTTGTAATTATTATAAATATCATTACTTATATATGTACACAGTTAATTATTTAATTTTTATTAACTCACATAATATATATATATATATATATATATATATATATATAATTTTTCACTTGTTGAAAAGTTTTGGTAATTGAATTTTTGGTCAAGTGCAATTAGTGACGAATTTTTTCTTAATGACGGAACTTTTGCTGTAGTGATAAATTTTTGCTATACTAATGGAATTTTCGTTTCAGCGATGAAATTTTACCGTAACAAAAATAAAGTAAAACTAATGATTAGTGTCTATAATCTACTATGATTTGTTAAGTACAATTTGAATTTATTGTGGTGAGTTATGTTACAACAAATTCAATGAGATTTTATGTTCTGTGGTATTCAATAACATAAACTAAGGTATTAAGTAGTGATGATATCATGAAAAATATTAGAGACAGGTTTTGAGGTAACAATAAGGTTGACCAAATTAAAATAAGATTAATGGAAGTTTTACTTTGGTAAAAATCCAAAAACACTTACCCAATTGAATTATTTTTCATTCTAAAAATAAATCAAATAATAAAATATTTTTTACTTTATTTTTACTCAAACTCTCACTGAAGCAAAAATTTTCAAAGTTATTTTTTTAAGTTTATCTAAAGCTGTCGTTAGAAACAATCACCGTTACAATTCTGTCTTTAAAAAAAGTTTAGAAAGGTGAAGGAAGAAAAAAATATTTAAACTTTATTTGACATCGACTCCTAAATAATGAGACTTATTAGGTATACCAAAAAATTTTTTTGCTGTCAAAGCAAATATTTGTCACTAAAACTAATTATCCCTAATTTCACTTCAACATAAACTTATAGCGGCAGAAATTTTATCTGAAAAGAAAAAACTCATTACCTTAAATCACATCAACAACCACAGTTTTGGTTGAACAAAAATTACATTACTTTAAATCAAAAATTACATTACTTTATACACATTGCTTGAGCGAAAAAGTTAGGTAAATAACGATGAATAAGCTTGTTTTTATAAAATATTCTGAAAATAGAGGCTGCTAGTTTGCGTAATAATGCAGGTGTTAGATAAGCTAAAATATTGTGAATTTAATGTGAGTGGAAAGTTGGCATAAAAAATTGAAAGCGAAGCCTGAAGCAATGAGAGTTGATATTAATTGGTGTTGATTATAGAAAATTATACATAAACCAATTGCAGCTGAAGAAAACAGAGTAAAGTTTTAATATATATTATATTATATACATTCCTTAACTTTTGCCTGGAAAGTAGCAACACAGTATGGCCAAAATTCAAAACTGTTTCTTCCACATTTTCTTGGGAATCACTAGTTTATCTAGATTCAATCATTTTATTCAAGTGCCATTTTTTTTATTACTTTAAAGTTTTTACTTAATCAATCAATTGGAATTTATATTTTAATGGATTTGCTTATTCTTTTTATTTCTATTTTCCTTTTACAAACTGATCTCACTGGTATATTGTGTCTGATGAAATTTATACACAGTAAGAATTAACGCAGTTCTTATTGTCCGGGGTTCAGTAATTTATTATTTTATCATCATAATTAAAATATAATAAAAAAAATAGTGGTAATAACTTATTATTATTCTTATCATAACGATTATAATGAAAATATTAGCGAATTTTACTGTTAAGTATATTTAATTAATAATTTAATTTTTATTTACCTTTCTTTTTATATTTGTTTTATTTAATTGGGTTCAACTTTCAACCGTTCTTCTGTCAAATTCACCTTTACAGAATAAAGATGAACACGAGTAAATCTAATAAAATATTCAATTAATAATTTGGCTTTTATATTTTTTTTTACTCAATTGAAATTTATATTGGCCATTTATAATAATTAAACTTGTTATTAGATTGATACATACTAATCTTTCAAACTATATTAACCTCAATTTAAGAGAAAGACACATTGAATTTATTTAAAAAAAATATTTTTAATTGAGTTAAAAATAACAAATAAAAAAGTTTAATATAGAAACCATATTATTAATTAAGTCTACTGACTGATTATTCTTAAATTTGTGTTAAAAAGAAATTACATGATGAAGAAATTAAAACATCTGTAATTATTTTTAGTAGAGAGATGACATATATTTATTTATTTATTCTTTTAAAAGTTATTAAATTATATATTTAAGATAGTTATAGAGCTGAAGATATTGTAATTTAAAAATGAAATAAAAGTATAAAAATAAAGAAATAGTTAGAAGAAAGTACATAAGTAAAAATTTGGAAGGTGTGAATGAGAGAATGGGTGGGGTGAGGAAATGATGGTGTGTGTCTGCTAATTTGAAGGCGTGATAAAGGATTGAATTGGTTGAATGAGTGAAGTTGAAAATAAAATAAGCACTTTAAAGAATAAAGAGAAGTTGATTCACAAACTTCTCTGCTTCTCCTCCTTTTAACTGTTTCCTCTCTTAGCTGCATTGCACATGCCCACAAATAAAACTCTTTTTCCTGTCCCTTCTCTCTACTGTCATACTTTTTTTTTTTAAATATATATTTTTTTCTCTCAAGTGTAGATGAAGTTTAGAATTACTTTTTTTTTTAACTTTATATCAATTTAATCTTTTATTTTTAAAAATACGTAAATTTAGTTTTTTTTATCAAATTTTTTTAAGTTTATTTGACATTTAAACGTATTTTATGATTATATTTGGTTAACATTGAAGCGAAAATATATCAAACGGGGTAAACAATTCAAATACTATCCTGAAATGTACTTAAATAAACTTAATAAAATTTGGTTAAAAGATTAAATGTATATTTTTTTAAAAATAAATAACTAAATTGATCAATAATTTTAGAAAGAGACTAATCTAAATTTCACCACAACTTGAGATACAAAATTATATTTAACCCTATTTTTTTTAACTAATTCATTAATGTTAGCGTACTAACTGATGTAACTGCATAAAATAAAAATATCAACATAAATTAACAAAACTACAACACTGTGTTACTTTAAATTTTTATATTAGGATATATTTAAGAGAGTTACCTGAACTATGAGTTGTATTTAAGAATAGATCCATGTTTGTAATTTTTTAATATGTTCCCGTATTAACGTAGAATCTCATATTTGTTTCCGTATTTAATAATATTTTAATATTAAATATTTAACAATATTAAATATTTTTTATAATACACATATTTTTATAAAATTAAATTAATAATAAGAAAACAGATATAAATGTTGCATGGATATATAGTTATTCGATCAAGACGGAAATGAAACAAACACTTTATATCGGAAATGTTGTATGAATATGAATTATTGTTTTTTTTAGATGAAAATAAGATAATGAAATTAACTTTTTCTTTATTATCATCTTTAACTGTAATTATGAAAAGAAAACTGACTTCACCATGAAAATAAAGTTTAAGATTCATGATGTGTTTGTTTGAGGTAGAGTGGCAAAGCAAAGATGAATTATGAAGTTAATTTTATGTTCGTTTGGTAGGTTTTAAGAAAAAGGAATAGGAGTGATCAGCAGGATAGAGCAGGAATGCAATCTCCTTACTTATGCGTTGATTTGAATGGATTTACCGGCTTAATGACAATTTTACCCATCCATAGTGTGAAGAAGCTGAACGTGGAGAGTTGAGTGTGTTTAAACAAGGGATTCGATCCCACAAGAAATCTATGTTAAGAGAGAAAGTAAGAGATCTGATCCCCATTTGAATGGATGAGATCTAAGGTTTGAGGGATTCAATCCCATTTTGAATGGATTGGATCTGGGGCGAGAGATTCAATCCCATATCATAGAATGGATCTGTTGGTTGGTTAAAGTTGAGAGATTCGATCCACGTGCTTGGTTTCTGAACAATAATTTTTCTTTATTAATACAAATATATACTACTTATTAAATTAAGGACAAAATGGTAATCTCATCTATAATTTTATGAAAACATATTTTTTATTAAATCACATCAATCAAATTTTTCACAAACTTTCACAAAAATTACTTCTAAATTTTTTCGCAATCATTTTTAAATTCCTTAAAAAAAATAACACATAATTCACTCTTAAATCTACTTAAACATATCTACTCACTCTCTCTCAAATACTCTCCCTCAACTAAATACAATGTTAATGTTGGTATATCTTTGATTCAATATAAAACTTTAAACTTATATTAAAATTCTCAAAATGAGTTTGCTTCCACTTATTCTATGTTCATACAAAATAAATAGTGTAGAAAACGGACCATTTGGCTCATTTGAAAAAAAAATGAAGAAAAAGTTGTGAGATCCACGATTCTTTACTTTTTCCAAAGTAGTGTAAAAAAACCTGGAATAATAGATTGGCTTTTGCAAATGTCATTATTGTGTTTGTATTATTATTATTTGCAGTGGTGCAGCTATTATTCATGAAAGTATTTAATACTCTGATACAACACAACTTAGTAGATGTGACCCAAAAGCCAACTCTATTACATTTTCAACCTTCTTCCCTTGCATTTTTATTATAATAATTATGCTGAATACATCGGTGTATCCTGGTTCTAAAAGTTGAAGGTAAAAATAATATATTTAAAATTTATATATTTTTTAAATATTTAATACGAAATTCTTCTTTTATAATTATAATTCTTTGAATTTTAAAAAAAGTTTTCTCTAGTTCAAAATTAAAATTTATATATCTTCCTAAAAATTAATACAAAATTCCTCTCTTACAACTATAATTATTTAAATTCTAAGAAAGGTTATTTCTAATTAAAAAATTGAATCTTTAGTATACTATCTCTGAACGTACGTGAAAAACAAAAAATGTGAAGTAAAATCTATTTTATTTTCATCTCTATAGATATCTTCTCTTATCATTCCTAAACAATAATCTATTTTTTTATTGTTCATCTATATACTTATCTAAAAAAATAAAAATAAAAATTATGATAATCACGTCACAAAACAAGTTATGAAAAAACATAGTACATCACTTTTTATTCTATATTCATAAAAAAATACATAAAAAATTCATAAAATAGAAAATATTATTTATTGAACTAATATTTTTCTATCAATAGACAAAAGAGAGTTACCTTTTCTATTATAATATGTGATAAATCAGACTACAAAGGATGAGTTTGTATCTGTTTAACTTTCTACTCTTTTTTTTTCATAAACAAAAAAATATAGAATAGAAAATAAACACAGTATGTGACAAATCATAATGAGAGAAAATATACAAAAATATTTTAATAAATTTGTTTATTTTTTATTGCTTAATTTTATATTTTATTATTTATTAACTTTAAATATTATAATTCATAAAAAAAATAAAAATATATATAATTTAATTTTTATAAATAAAATATATTGCATATAATTTAAAAATAAATAATTTTTTTGGGGACTACGGATCAACTGAGATCCGCCTCTGGCTAAATAAATATAATTTAATTTTAACTAGTCATTTTACTTTTTACATACATCTTATTTTTTATATACAGTCAACAAGCATGGAACTAAATTCCTTAATATTACTAATTATAAACAATCATTTACCTATATATGCCTTAGAGTAAACAATTTCAACTCGATCCAAAATATACTATTTTATTAACACCTATCCAATCAATTATATAATTTGGATTTATAAATCTGCATAGTTTAGCACTTAGCAAACCTCTCTCTATAATACAAAGTCCAAATAATTCTTTCACTCTAAAGCGATTTTCATATTTAAAAATTAAAAAAAAAAAAAATCGACCGCCTCACGAATTGCTTTTCTGCAATGCCAAGAATCGCAGGTGCAAGGAAAAAAAAATAACAATAATAATATAACGAGCCCAATTATAAAACTTTCGTGGCAGTAAAATAATAAATAACCCAATATCATGCTCTCAGAAGCCATTTAAGGGCTATAAAAAAGTATCAACATCACTATTCTATACCTACTTCATTTTATAAGTCAACTTGATAAAATTAAATTAAAAATTTATTTTTTAAGATAACTCATATTAGAGTTATTCATACTGAAAAAAATTTCACACCAATTATTTAATAAATCCGTATAAAAAATTAAGCTTTAGAAAGTGAATTTGTGTGTTTTTTTTTTCTCCTGTGTTGTTCACATTATTAGTTTTTACATAATGTGAAACTCCAAGTTATCATTGAATATCCCTAAGTAACAAAATGTGTGATTCTCCTTATCTTACCCAAACTTACGCATGAATTCTGAAAAAGATGTAACTTTTGTAAATACTAGTTTTTGGTCCCTTAATTTTATCTACATGAAAAAAAAAGTTAAATATGTTTTTGGTCATTTAATTTTTAGTGAATTTTGAAATTAGTTAATTTTGAAACTTTGGACCAATTTAATCTTTCATCTTTCGAAATACGTGAATTTAGTTATTTTAATCAAAATTTGTTAAGTTTATTTGACATTTCAAACACGTTTTATAATAGTATTTGACCTAACATTGAAGAAAAAATGTGTCAAACAGTATAAACAACTCAAATACAATCCTAAAATGCGTACGAAACATTAAATACACCTAACAAAATTTGATTAAAAAGATTAAATTCACGTATTTTGAAAGTTAGATGACTAAATTGGTTTAAAGTTTTGAAATAGACTAATTTCAAAATTCACTAAAATTTAAGAGACAAAAACATATTTAATTCAAAAAATAAACTAAATATAGGTGTATAAAAAAATAATTAAAAGAGTGTGGATTGATTATTGGGTGTAATCCGTTTGTTTGAAGTTAGCATGAGTTATGGTGCAATATAGGTGCGAAACACCTAAGATTTTGGAATAGATCACATTATCACTCATTAATTTGCATTACGTGTATCTTGTTTTATAAGAAAAATACCGTTTGTTGTCTCTTGTGAGATATACACAAAAACTCTACCTTTTCTGTCTCTCATATGCTTCCAGCACAACCTCACCTAAATAGATATTATATCTTCTCATTCATCCACTCTTGCAATATGGAAAACGCGTCTAAGATTTCAATAATGTTACAAATTTTAATATCAATTTTACATTAATTAAAAAAATAATAAAATTTATCAAACATATAAAAAAAATAATTTATACAAACTATTTATTATTTTCAAGTTTTAAATTAAAAATAATATTGCAATATTCAATTCATGACTCGTTAATATTGAATATTTTCAATTATAGGTAAATTTGTATAATTTTGTAATCATGCTATGAAAAAAAATTAAACAATATATATAAAAAATCACTAATGAGACCATGACCAGCTCAGCACCTGCTAACCCAACCCAGGTCTTCAAGAGAGTAATCAAAAGCATGGAGTTCTTTCTCTTTTCTATATCACAGGAGGTGTAAATAGCAAGTAAAGGGTTGTCATTAGCCTAGGAGTCCAAGAGCCGTAAGTAACACACAACCAGCTACCTTAGCCAATAGAGAGGATATACAAATGACTTGGAGAGCAAGGAAGGAAGAGTAAGTCTTTAATTTAAGTGGCATCTCTTCATCACATATCTTGGATAATCATGTTAGTTTTTGATTCTAAGTGTTTCTAATAATTTGAATGATTTTTTCATAAATAATCGCATTAGACAAAAGTATTTAATTCAAGTGACAACTCTTCGTAACTTATCTTGAATTATCATGATTGTTTTTGGTTCTAAGTGTTTCTAATTATTTGAATGAACTTAATAATCTATAATCTTAACAAGTCTAATTTATTATGAGCTGGATTAACTTAATATAGCAATGCATCCTTCTATTAAAATCATACTTGTCGGCGTCCATTCAAATTCAACTTGTATCACATATACATATCAGTGTGGGACTAGACATTAATTGATGGTTCAATAATAGCTTGATAGTAAATGACATAATAGACCTAACAAATAACAAATATTTTGTAACGGTAACACAATAACCAATAGACAACACATCTTACTATAATAGATTTCAAATTAGTATAATATCATGTTAAGTAGTTAACTTTAAATCTAATTCAACTTAAAAAAAGTATTGTAAAATGATTTTTACACTCAGTTATATATTATACTATTAATTTGTCTTATTTAATCAATATGAAATCTCCAACAACGGTTTAAATCAATAATTTTTCAAAGAAAGAAGGCGAGAAGCATGGATTGACCTAAATTGAATGTTTTTGTTGTTTAGGACGAGTGATAAAAGGGTATGACCATTATGAATGGGACTTGTGTGAATACGTTAAAAACTAATCTCTAAACCTCGATAAAGAAAAAATGCATTAGTTATTATTGTGGAGTTTGAAGTTGATGACATAACTTAGCATGATCTCATCTTTGGCATGTTAAAGATCCAAGAGAAACGGCGAAAGAGGATACAATAATTTTTTGGAATCTTTTGATTGTGCTAGTTTTCAGAAATCACCACTGCATCATGTGTGCTACCAGCTATGGCGGAACTATATGTACTATTATGTATTACAATAGAACCAAAATAAAAAATAATAAAATTATTTTCTATTACAGAAAAATGCAATTTTTATATAAAAAAAATTATACCGGTGTAATGATATATATTATATATATTTATTTATTTATTTGGTTGTATAGTGTTTAAATGAATGAATATCTGATTGCTTAATCACTTTCTGTATGAACATAATTTCTTCTGATAATGTTTGTGTGAACAACTGAAGCTAACACACAGCATTGAGCTGAATGGAAGCAATTATCTCAAATCATCACATGCGATAAATAAATTATGCATTTGCTTACAGCTCACAGGCTCATTCCACAAATCATTTGTTGGTTATGATCTATTTCAATACTTGCAATATTAAATAATCAAAACCATATGTTTATAATGATAGTTAGTAATAAAAGAAAGTTAATTAATAAAATAAAAAACTATACATTAATTAAAAGAGAATTGTACTATCCTATCGTAGAAGACTAACTCATACTCAAAGATGGATAGAATACCAATTTAAACATATAAATATCAACTTAGACAAGAGAATATGAAAATACAACAAAATTTTTAAATTCATAAATTTGACCCAAGTTTTGTACAAGGTTTTGATTTAATTAATATATCCTATAATATAGAAAAATAACTTTAGTTGATATTAACCTAAATACTTATTGTTAATATTAATCCAAAAACAATTTCAATTAACCTCAATCAAGAAAAAACTTAATCAATATTAGTTCATTTTTTACGAGCTTTAATGTAAAAATAACATCGTACAAGAAGTCAAAATAAACTAACAATGTTATCAATATTAATAATTTAAATTAAATATTTAAAAAATGAAATAATTTTAATAGGTTATATGAAATTCATTTTAAATATAAATTAGTTAATTTAAACCTGCATCTAGTCTTTGGGTTTAGTGATCTATTAGATGCGAGGCTCCTTTTTCTCTGCACCTCCCTATTTTCTTCCTGGACCCCATAAAATTGAAAATTTCGACTTTACCCTTAACCTAAAAAAAATCTGTTGGTTTCTCATGTCCAAATTCTTTTTAATCACAAATCACTTAAGGTAGCTTATTCTTGTACCTCCGCCAATTTCTTTTGTTTATATAATCTGAATATAAATTTTGTATTTAAAAACGTATAATTCAATATATATTTTTTATCTTATATTATGTAATATATAATCTTAGATATAATTTTGTATATTTCAAAAATACAATTCTAAATAAAAATTTATTTCAAATTATATAATCCAAAATATATTTAGATTTTAGATGATGCAGTTTAAAATATATTTTTTATTTTATATTTTAGAATATACAATCTAAAATATACAAAATTATATTTTGGGTTATATTTTCTAAAATACAAAACTTTATGAAGTTACATGTTGAAATTATAGAGGACCAGGAAAAAAGGCCTGGATATTAAGAACAAATTTTCAACCCAATATTTTATATCCAATCCATCAGAGTACATTTACGGTTGTTATTTACCACAAGGCCTGGTTTTTTTGCGTTGGCCGAACTAATTAAAGAAGCATGCATAATGATTTGCCTATCCTGTGTAAAAAAAAAAAATTTAAGGTCAATTTTATCTGACTAAAAATATATTTTATATAAAAATAAACATTTGTTTCATAAAAGATATTGTAAATTTTCCTTTTAAGTTGTTGAAATCAATGAAATAATTTTTGCACAATTATATTCCATTTTCTAACAACCCTGTAACACAAGAGAGATATATTTATTTAGAATATATTTTTAGTCCTTTAACTTTGACCTAAACTTAGAATTCGTCCTTGTCCGAATGAATATAGTCATTTCAACCTAATTACGTTTTTTTTTATGTGTCGAACCTTTTTAGGTTAGTATTGTAGTTGTTTACACTGTTTGACACATTCTCGGTTCAATATTGGTTAGAAAATACATTCGACACCTAAACAAAAGTTAACATAATTGGGTTAAAAGGACTATGCTCATTTATTCTTATTGTTTAGAGATCAAAATGTATTAAAGTTTCAGATATGGACAAATTTCAATTTTGGATTAAAGTTCAAAGATTAAAAATATACTTAATCCATTTATTTATCTCTTTCTCTTTCTATCTCAAGAAAAGAAAAATACATTTAAACATCTAAGAAAAAAAAATATTACTCTGTATGAAAAAAAAATCTTTACTATAGTTCCTCTCCCTTATTCATTTTTAGAGGAAGAAAATAAATCATCACCTTTTTCAAATAAAAATACACATTTTATCTAACTTACATTTTTCTACCAAAACCGCACTTCACCTTTTGTTTCTCCATTTATGATAAGGCTATATTATGAGATAAAAGATGAAAAACAAAATTAAGGATAATACGATGATTCCAAGAAGGAAGAAACAAAAGCCAAGCACTTGACTATGGTGGCTGAGTGCTATATTTCCACCATCGTTGTTTCTTCTTCTGCCACCACGTCTTCGAAGTTTCACTGCTTTATCTATGCTTTTGTCTCGGTTCATTCTTTTTCCTTCAACAAAGGAAAAATCCTATGATTTTGTTGTTGTTGTGAACACTACAAAACCCTAATGAAACTCCTACGTAGGTTTTCTAGCTTCTATATATGGAGACATAGATGATCACGAAGACCATTTAATGGGGCAAAACCCTAGGTGGGTGACAACAACGTAAGAAATTCCACCAAGTCATTAAAAAAAATCTTAGTTTATTTATTTTTATTTTTATTTTGCGTAACCCCATTTTGGTTTCATAGCTTTTTCTTGGGTTTTGGTTCCAACATAGTACGACTCGTGCTTTTATTTATTTGGGGTTAATCCTCGAATGTTTGAGACTATTTTTTAGAAATTTTGTTATTGGTATAATTTAGACCAATTTAATAGAATTTTCCCTCTTAATTAATACTTTATTATTCACAAACCTTAAACCGGAGACACTAGGGAGTAATAAAATTAGAAAAAAAGGTAATCAACCACTGATTATAATTTAAATTTTTATGTAATTTAATCGTATATTTTTAATGTCTATATAGATAATAAATAGTGTATAACATAAAACTAAGACTTACAGGTCCAAAACCACTTGAAAATGTATTATGGTAGAATTTAATAGGTATGGAACGAAATGTTGACAATTTCAAAAGGAAAAACAAAAAATAATTGACCATAGTCATTGTGTGACCAACATATTTCTAAGTACTTGCTTGCAAGAAGAGCACTTTAGTTTTATGCCTTTTAATTTTCGTTCTTAGTAAAAAAAAAATTCAATTAAAAAGTGTGTATAAAATATGTTGTATATGTTTATATAAATAGTTTCTAAAATAAAGAGAAAACAACAAATATGTTATAAAATAAAAGGGAGAGAAGGATAATAGAGAGTAAAAACTGATTTTCTGTGATATAAAAGTTAATCCAAGAGATACAACTAATGGTTATAATACTAAAGATAACATCAATAGCAATTAATTATAGGTAATTACTAACAAACCAATGGACAACTATAAATTTCATAACAAAATATATGTTTCTTAAAACCTTCATTAATGTTTTCTTGTTTGATTAATTTCTTTTGCAATGGCCAATTGAGCCTATGTATAAGTGACATAATTGATACGTGTAAAAAATTAAAATTTAAACTAATATCTTTTTGCAAAAGTATTTTTTACTTTTATTGTGATATTCTTATTTCTTTCTAATTGATATTCGTTGGAGAAATTGATTTAGACCCCCTTAATTTGGTTTAGAAAATGACTAACTTTGAAGTTACATTAGTATTATGCTTAGATCCAAAATTGGAATTAGTTTTTTTCTAAACTTTAATACATATTAAGTTTACAACAAATATAATTTCTTTAATCTAATATTAATTCTTTTAGACTTGTATTGGTTTGCTTTGGTGTTGAGCTGTTTTAATTTTCCTGCTTGCACGTGTATCATCTCACACACAATCGCCTTTGTTATTGGGCTAGACCTTTGTTTTATTATTTTGCAACTCTTTTTTCATTATTCACACTTCCACCCTTTTTATTTAGTTAGATTCCCTACTTTCAAATATGCATAATCTTTTTAATATCAAAAACACATTTTATATAATAATAGTAAAAATAATATTTCTTTTAAAATAACTTTTATTAATAAAAAATTAAAAATTTAAAAATAATTTTCTGTGTCTTTTATATGAGTACTCGTGTGATCATTCGCGTCGTCCTAATATTTAATATTTTTCTTTTCAAATAATTGAATTCTTTTTAAAGGTATGAGTAGTCCTATGACTATGTGCAGTACTTGATACTTTTCTTTTATTAAATAATTCAAAAATACATTATTCTTTTAGATATCTGTATGACCATTTGCATCTTCTGATATCTCTAAAATAAATATATACAATATATACTTACTTGTTTGATCTTTGTGTCGTCCTAGTACCAAGTACATCTCCTTTTTTTCCAAAAATATAAAAAATACAAAACTTTAAATATAGCAACATTTTTTAAAAAATGGTTTCTCATTAGAAATATGTGATCCCTAATTGATTTTTCATTGCGAATGGAGATATGTAGAGCGAGGTTAGTTCTTGCCGAGTTCACTATTCTTGTCAAACCAAAAAACTTAAAAAATATTGTTGTTTATGTTGAGTATTATTTTCGAGAAAAATTAAACATTTTAAAAATTACATCAATCTTGTACATTTAATCAAAGGTATCAACTTCAGACGGACTTTGTACGGTACTAACACCTCCCTTACGCATATTTCCAAATTCAAAATACAATTTTCGTAAACCTTATTTTATCTTTACTATTTTCAATAGTTTATTTAGGATAAACTATGATAACGATTCTAATTTATATTTTTTAAATTATCTTATTTTGACCTAGTTAAATCATGTAAAATAAAAATTAAATCTCTATTAACCTATTTTGACCTCTTGTCCTTTTCATAATCTTTTTACTGTTTTTTTAAGACTATTCAACACAAAGGATAATCTTAAATTGTATTTAGTAGCCAGCGTTTTTTTTTTTCCAAAAGATTTTTTTTTTCAAATTAATACATATGTTTTTTTCTTTTTATTTTTCAAGTTAGTTTTACTTTATCATTTATTATTATTATTGTCTTGAAAAAATTTGATGTTGACACTACCTAAAATTTTATTTCTCTATTTTTTCAACAATAATATATGTAACAAGCGATCATGGAACAATTGTTGTCACCAACAACATTTTTCATATCTATTTTAATAATAGTATTATTATTCAATATGACTAAAAAGAATTCGAATATTTATGAAATTGATTTGTTTTAAAAATTTATTATTGTCGTCAACAACTGTTAAAAAACGAGAAAAACTTTTTAAAGCTAAAACTAACAAAAAAAAATATTAAATAATTCCTTTCTGAACTCTTATCATTTTATAAATAAATATTGACAGGGACTCGTGGCTGAACATGATGCTCAATCTAGAAGGAGTCTGTTGTCAAAATCAATATAAATATTATATCACATGATTTCATCATGCTATAAACAATTCATTAAATATTTCTTTCATATTTTTCATTTAAAAGAATAGTTTTGATATAGAAAAAATAGCAAATTAACAAATATATATTCCTCTATAATGATATTTTAATTAAACAACTGATATCAAGTAGATTCAGTATTGAAGAACTCTTACATTGAAAGTGACGGAATATCTATTATTTTGTATTATTAAGATTCTGTCAATGTCCAATTAATAGGGAAACAATTTACAGTGACAATATTTTTATAAATTTCAATAATTTGAGATATGTGTCAGTAAAAATTATTTATAAACATATTATAATACCCATAATTATTTTTATAAATACTGATACACCTACTAACAAATATTTTTGTAAAATTAATACTATATAATAAAAGTTACAATAATATTAAAACTATAAATTGAAATTGTTTTATTCATAAGCCAAGTCACACTGATTAAGTTAGAACCTTTTACTCAAATTGTGATCTTAAAATGAGTGTAGTACAAAGTTTATTACAACACAGTACACGTATACTAATTTAGAATTATAATATATATATATATATATATATATATATATATATATATATATATATATATATATAAATATATATATATATATTTTTTAATTTATAATATTATATTTTTTATAATTAAATTTATAATAAATTATATAATAATGGATTAATGATGAATG
>Ga0099822_1005601_pt1 | contig 16406 bp, 10 predicted proteins | sample CowpeawhiteBW_FD_76839 | JGI IMG/M metagenome (GOLD analysis project Ga0099822, IMG submission 76839) | Root nodule microbial communities of legume samples collected from California USA - Cow pea white BW | ecosystem: Host-associated > Plants > Roots > Nodule | place: USA: California | collected...
TAGTCCTTCATGAGTCATATCCATGAACTAGGTCTTAGGACTTCACTGTGCTCCCACGAAACTAACTCATTCGTGGTCCAACCCTATGAGCCTATCCCGCTCATAGTCCTGCCCTACAGACTCCTCGTCTGTAGTAGAACATCCAAGTCTCATACTTGGACACTGGCACGCACGCAATCACCATACTATGGACTCCTCGGCCAATAGTAGCCGACGGGAACATATCAGTTCCTTGCTTATCGTGTGCCTGACACATGTAATCATCATACTAAGGACTCCTCACCCATTAGTAGCCGACGGGAACTCAACCAGTTACATACCCATCATGTGTCCAACCACCAAGCACATCCCATACCTTTATTGGACTTAGTCCTTCAAGCCCAAACACCACACCACATGCATATACATCCTATACTTAGAATAAAGCAGCCAAATAACACACACAAGCACACACAAACATGGAACTTCGCATAAACTCGCTTAAGCTAGGGACTCTCACCCAAGCTAAGCCCTCAGCCTCGCTTAGGCTAGCTCACCTCGCCTGAACGAGCTTAAAACATCAACATCAACTCATCATCTCGCTTAGGTGAGATCCCCTCACTTGGGCAAGTCACCCCTTCGCCCAAAATAACATACTAACCTCACCTAGACGAGTGTTCAACAAAACCAAGATGAATACACTTTGAGAACTCGCTCAGGCGAGCCACTCTCGCCTAGGCAAGAACATCCATCGCTCAGAGCTCAAAACCTCTCGCCTGGGCGAGATATCGCGCTCAAAACTTCCAGGTTTCCTTGCGACCTCGCTTGGCGAATGTCTCTCGCCTGAGCGAGAGACCAAGTCGCTCAACCCCGTCCAGAGTCGCCTAGGCGAGATACGCGTACCAGAACAAAAAATGAGACTCTACAACTCTCACTTAGGCGAGATGGACTCACTTGGGCGAGACTTGCAGGGTTTTAACCCTGATCACGCACTCAATTCACCCAACATTGCCCAATTCGCACAACAAAACCTACCATTCAGTGGAGACACTATACACAACCTTATCAACATAACTTGGCACAATTTTGGGTTCCCAAAAATCCAAGTTGAAACACAAACCATCTGTACAGTATAAAAAATACCCACATTCATACCTTTAATTGAAAAATCAGTAAAGCAATGGACACAACACCCAAACCCTTAATTTCCATCATTCATACTCAATTTTCCATAGCATAAACCCATCAGAATTTTATGCATATCACAGCAGTACGAAAACATACAATTATCAACCAAACACCAATAAGAGCTCCCCTAACTTGGAATCAGTGATTAAAAATTGAGAAGAACAAACTCCACTCACCCTCTCAATCTCGTGCTCCTCTTGGCTGCCCCCATTCTGCTAGGTTCTCTCTACCTTTCCACATTCATTCCAAACTAAGTTTAGTAAAATTAAAGGCACAACCACTATGCCAATTCACATTTGGTGATACACTCCAATCATTATAAGTTTACATTACCAATTCCATACTCATACATATTTATTAAAAATAAATAATAAAACAACAACACATAAATGGCATACATAGGACTCGAACCCAAGTCCTCTCACACAATCAAAGTACTCTAAAGCACATGAGTTAGTACTTTTCCACGTCACATAAGCCAATAATTAATGTCTTAAAGGTGCTTTCTACCCGCATTTATTAATTAATTAATTAATTTTCACGGGTCTTACACGTAATGAGTGTTTTGATCCATGAGTTGTTGATTTTATTCCCTATGAGTGTGAGGGGAGAAATACCTAATTTTTACATGTCTTGATGTGTATGTGTTATGGAAATTTATGGGTTTTGTTGAATGCATGTTAATTGAGATACATTTGTATTATTTATAAGTTGTAACTAGTTTAGGTCTTATGAGTTTCTTGGTTTGGTAAGGGAAGCTAGTTTAACTAGGTTTTGACATGATTACATGTGTGGTTTGCTACTTAATTGTTTTAAAGAAATGATTGTGGTTGTTGTTTGTTTGGTGAATTGAGGAGAGAATTTGGTATAAAAGTAATTAGCTTAAATTGGTACATTTGACCATTGTTTGTTAACTCAATTGAGTGAAAAGAACATGTATTCAATTTGACCAATCAACTAAGATCAATCCCCCATTTAGTAATTTGTTATTGTCATGGCGCTAGGTTGCTTAGGTGGGGCGTTGGGCACTAGTTTTGGAAACCTAAAATAGAAACCACTACACATGTGACGTCGAACGCCACACTCTCACCGTCGGGCACCAGTTTGATAGTGGTTCATTATCTCATTGGCGCCAGGTGTTACCCAATTTTTTAGAACTGTGCCCTCTTGGTAAATGAAGATTTTCGCTCTATTAACCATCTGATCGAGTTAACATTTTGATTGTTGATCATAGACACGTGATTCTTCACTTTGACCGATAGGAATTTTTATTTTGAAGTTTGTGGTTAGAGAAATGGTTTTCATCATTTTAATGTACTTTATGTATGTATATGTTTGAGATTGTAATTGATTGAGATGAAATTATTGATATGTGAATATGAAAATGTGATGAAAGATGTATATAATTGTGAAAGTAATTAATTATGGTGAAATTATTGTTGTGAAACAGTGATGATAATGAGTTTGTTAATGTATACGAGCATTATATGTGTTTGATGTAATTCCATGGATCTCATTAGATTTTATGGTGGAGTTATTTTAGTGTATGCATTGGACTATATATGGATTCAAGTGATGTGACATCCTGAAACTCTAATGATCATTCACACTCAAATAAAGTAGAATGGATCATGTGGGGAGAGTAAGAGGAGGTCCTAGTCTATGACAGGATAGTAGCCTTAGATAATGATGGATTAACCTTGTGTGTGGTAGGGTGAAACTCATTGGAAATGACTTTACAAAGCATTAGGGCCACAATAAGTGCAAGTATCCAGTAAATCTGATTATAAATTCATGTATCCGGATAATTGAGTTTAGTGTCAATTGTGTTTGTTCAATTATATGAATTACTGTAGTTTGTCCATGTATGGAATATAATTGATATGATTTAAATAGTCTTAGGATAACTCTTTTATATACTAGCTTACCCTTGCACTTTGTGGTCTTGTGTTGTTTTTTTCTTTTGCAATGATCATCATTTTGGTGTGAGCAGATGAAGATGCAAGTTTAGCGGCATTTCTGAAGGACGAAAAGTCCGTAGTTAGAGTTTTGAAATTGCAATGAATATATGAGTGATTGGTATGTTCGATTAGGGATATTTTTGTAGGTTTGGTGTTGTTACATAAATGGTATATTTTTATATACTTTGAATTCTTAAAAGAATGTATTAATATATTTTTTATTTGAATATTATTATAAGATGTCTTATTTTATTAGTTTTATACTACTAAAATGATATATTACAACAACATAATCATCTATTGATTGGTTATTTAAGCCAAGACTACTTTTTGTTAATAAAAGCGAGTCATTTATCTGGAATTCAACTTTGTATTCCTAGCATTAATCATTTATCTATCTGCACTTCAATTTTGTAATCCTGGCATTAGATAAACCGTTCAAAAAACATATACTGTTTAAGTAAGGAATTTATAAACAAATTTAAATTTACAATTTTATTAGAATAACCCTAGAGGATTTCAAATTATACGTAAAATGTAAGAATTTGAAAATCTTACTATTCTCAAATTCACATATTTTATTTCGATTTTTCTTTACTGAATTTGGTTGAGGGTATAATTGGAATAATAAAGGTCGAGATAATATTGAAATAACTACTTTTTAATTTATATTTGCCAGATTTTTCCTATTAATATTAATATGAGTTATTTTATGATTTAAATTGTTAGAAGTGTTTTTTTTCCATCACTGTGTTACAACCGAAATTGCGACGGACGAATCAAAAATAAAATATAAAAAGGGTTTTAGAGTCGCCACCATAGTTATTATAGGAAACTATGGAAAACCACAAAAAGGAGGAAGGTCTACAAAAATAGAGTTTGGGGTACGGGAGTTAATTACGTGTAGGAAGGTGTTAGCACCCTACAACGCCCATCCTAAGATGATACCTTTAATTAAAATACAAATTGATGTGGTCTCCTTTAAATGTTTATTTTACAAAAAAAAAATAAAAAAAAAATAAAGATGACAAAGAAAAACAAAGGAAACAAAAATGATTTTTTGTTTTTTGGGTCCAACAAGGATTACTCCTTTGCTCCTAGGTATCTCCATTCACAATGGAGAATCGGGGTCACGTAGTTCTTTATGAAAAAGCTTTTTGAAAAAAAAAACAATTTGTTCAAAGATGTTGATATCACTCTTTTTTAATATTTGAAAATTTTGTATTTGTTTTAGTAATCTTATAGAAGAACGAAGGTATTAAGTACTAAGACGACGCGAGCGGTCACACGAGCACTTATACATGTTAGAAGTTAAAAGGGTATTTAAATTATTTATTTGTTATTACTTCCTTTAAAGAAAAAAACTTCCGAAATAAGACATGATACTAAAAAACGTGACTATTATATGTCCATAATTTATGAAAACATTAGGAAAATAAATAAATAAATAAAAGATTAGGAAATAACATTTAGGATTAAACATATTATTTTATTATAAAAAAGTTTTAAAACACTTAATATGAAAAATATGGCACAACATATTCATACAATGTTAAAACATGATATCTCACTTATTCATGCAACAACAACGTTCATAACCCAATGCAATCAACAAACATTAATTATAAAGCTAATGAACTCAAAAATGCATGACAATAATGTTTTTTCCATATTAAAAAGAAATAGTGAAAACATCAAATTCAACCAAGATCATAACCAAAACTCAAGAAAGACTGCATAACACAACAAAAATTAATTTGTATGAACCTGAATAGAATATCGGATTTACAATAGTTGTGTTGGAACACCAAGAAGCACATGGGGGTGGCGATCGAAGGTGAGTGGATTTTTTATATGCGAGGGTTAAAAGAAATTGTGTGCTTAGGGTGAGAGAGGTCTCCAGAATTTCGAAAGAAAAAAATAAAAAAATCCTTTATTCTTTTGCTTGATGGGTTTATATACCCAACATTATAAATCTAATGTAATCTCATAATAAAGTCAGTCTTGATTACAAAGAAATTTAGAAGGCAAGAACTGGTCTTAATATTATCACATTATGGGAATCAAATCACACGGGTAAAAAAAGCACAAAATCAAACGTGATCAACAAAAATTAATTATAATTAGAAAAAAGATATTCTTGAGAAACATATTACTATTTTCCTCATCTAGAAAAGGAGGTATCATAAAATCAGAGCACAAAATCAGAGTAAATGATTCTAAATATCAGAACATATTATGTTTCTAATTATTAGACTAACTTCTTAATCTGGAGTAGAAACGACAAAGCATATGGTGGGGTGAGAATATAAAATTTTGGGCTGCCATGAGTTGCCAGAAAAAATGGTGTGGGTGTACAGAGTATTTTGGGCTAAAATAGAAACACAGCCTCAAAAGAAAATACATAAAAAAAACAGTCTCTCTCTTCTTTTTTTCTTTTTATTTATTATTATTATTATCCTATTATTATTATTTAGACAAAGAAAAAATCAAAGAAAAAACTTATTTACTTTTTTATTATTATTTATTCTATTATTTATTTAATCGGACGAAATTGGGTGTTGACACACTGCTATTTGTCGGTCTATAATCGTTGGAGTTTTTGACTAATGTTTAGGAGATTATTTTTTTACGGATATGAATTAGGTTTTTTCAATTTACATTTGGTAGGATGTTTTTTCTTTTTTTTTTTCTAATCATAATTAGGAAGAATTTTAGTCTGCATTACCTAGTATTGTACCAATTTCAATTAAAAGAAATTTTCGGTCAGCATTGATCAGAAAAAAAAAATCTTAATTGATATTAGCGTAAATAGTTGTAGTCGACTGAAAATAAATTAAGTTGGTGTGAATCTTTTTTTCTTTTTTTATAAATAACAAATAAAATAATCTAGAAAAATCTTAATTAAAAAATAATATAAGTCAAAATCAACTAAAAAGATAATCAATATTAATATTTTGGAATTATTAATAATTATTTGATATTTAAATAATTATTTATTATGTTCCAGTATATCCAATAAATTGTACATCATCTAAAAATTAAGGTTAATTATAGTTTAAATATTCTTTCTTTTTTACATTTTTAAAACATTTTCTAAAAATAAAACTATGAGAGTTTCACATTAAAAAAATAATACCAAAAAACACAATTGCTCGATAAATATAGAATTTTACGGTTGATAAATAAATACAAACTTTCCTGTCACGTCTTTGATAAAGGTAAGAAAGAAGAAAGGCACGACAACAATAGATAATTTGTCAAGTTCGGGAGGTGATGAACAGTTTGATGTTGATAAACTTAATCACAACACCCATGTTGGGTCGTATTCAATTTAGACATTTAAAAAAAGTAAAAGAATCAAACAAAAAGTGTTTGACAAGAAAAATGAATTCAGGTTTGGAAAGAATTTTGAGAACGCGCATCTTTGTTCTCTCCATTTTCAGAAATTAAAATACCTCGAAACTTTCCACATACACCATTGGTCAATTTGTAACTAATTGTTCCAAACCTTTTTCCGATAAGTAAGTAATTGTTGGAAACCCATTTTACGTGACTTTTTTCTTTCCATTTTTTATTTAGAGAAAACGTATACACATATCATAGTGGCATGTGCAATCACATTTAAAGCTTCTACTTTAATAATACTAATAAAATTTAAATAATACACTGATTTAATGAGTTATTTTTTACAATTTTAACTTCATTAAATAATTTGCTTTTTCAATTTGAGTTTTGTTTGGTAACACTCGTGATTCATGGATTACGGTAGTGTAGAACACTCCCATAAATTGAAAACCTATACTTTAAAACTTCTGTAAAGTAGGTATATTAATGGTGACTAGTGCTTCTCTCTTGCTATTCACTAGAAATAAAAAAAATCAAAAGCAGATATCACGATTCACAACAAAAAATGTCTGCTGGAAACAACTGTAAAAAAAAGAGAAACTCCTAATTCAATCACTTAATAACTCTTTTCATTAACACAATAATAATAATAATAATAAATATAAAAAGTTAAAAATGTTTATATGTGTTTTCTGTTTTCAAAATTCAACCAAAAAAAAATTGTATTGTTATTATATTAATAAAAATTACTTAGTGCTTTTAAAAAAAATGTGAAAATATATTTTTTTATATATAAAATTAATTAAGAACAATAATAGCATCATTCTTCCTAATGGTTATTAGCAAATCTCATTAATTTTAAACCTTTCATTTTGCTTTGAGGCCATGTCGAATGAATATATACATTTTATATTTTCTCTTCCTATAATTGATAAATGATCTATTTTTACATAATGATAGAGATGTCAAAATAATGATAGAGATGTCAAAATGGGTTTCAACCCCTGAACTAACCTGGCTCACCACGGGTTTGAGCCAGGTTGGGTTGAGAAAAATTTAACTTCTCTAAGTGGGTTGAACTAAACTCGGCTCACTTAACCCACGGGTTAAACAGGTTTGAGTCGAGTTGAGGGTGGGTTAACTCACTTAACCCACCAACATTTTTTTACAATTCTTGTTTAATAATTATTTATTACTTCTAATTATATAGGTTCACAATTTCATATTTTTAAATGTTAGAGTGTTGCTCAATAATATTTGAATAGTTGGAATGTTTAATTAATTTGATTGTCAAGTTATATACGTTGATACTTTCATCTTTAAGTATAATCTTTATAGTAAATTACTCAAACAACCATCTTATAAACAAATATTTCTAAATTAGTATGACAAAAATGTGTAGTTTTTTATTTATATTTTGTTGAATAACATGACAAAAAATATGTAATATTAGTCATGTTTTCTTGGACTATATGTACACTTTATTGGAAACAATTCATCATATATTGGTGGTGAGTATGATGAAAACATTGGTTCTTGATTTTATTGTGATTTTCATCTCATGGATTGTTTAAAAAATTATTTAAATATTTGAATACTTAAAAATAAATACATAAATAATTTTTTTTATGTGGGTTGATGAGCCAACCGACTTAACCCACCAACCCGTGATGGGTTGAGCCGGGTTGGAAAATTTCTGGCTCACCATAAAGTGAGTCGGGTTGGGTTCACTCATTTTCAACCCGGCTCGTGGTGAGCTAACCCATGTGAGATGGGTTGGCTCACTTTGACATGTCTACATAATGATTTAATCTATTCACTAGTGCAAAAAGGTCATATTACATCGGTTCTGGAGCGTGTATTAGATCGGTTCTAGAACCGATCTAATATTAGCCGATGTAATATATCTTTCACGTATTAGATCAGTTGTAATGAACCGATCTAATAATTTCATATTAGATCGGTTTCAAATAACCGATCTAAAGATACCCACACAGAGAAACATCATATAAGCTATATTAGATCGGTTATGGACGACACCGATCTAATATAGCTGAGATCACTTAAAGAAGAAACAGACAATATTAGATAGGTTGTAACCTTAACCGATCTAATATGTGATATATTAGATCGGTTCAACCGATCTAATATTGCCTATTTCTTTTTTAAAAAGGTTTGCTTCGTTTTTGCAATTAACCAAAACCTGAAACCTGTTGCATTCAATTCAAAACCATAATCAGGTAGCACAACAGTTTATACAATACAGAATTAAACATCATTTTAAATCCAACAATGAATTTGACCAAAATATTTCCTAACTACATCTATTCAACAAGGAAAAGGAAACCTATCAACTAATTTTTATACCGGAAGAAGTACTTGGCCCATTCAGTCCTCACTTCATCAATCTTCTCAGATCCCAATGGTTCAGCATTGTCAAAAACCTGTAGTTCAAAGCAATCAATGCATATTAGTATCCACAACATATTAGTTAAATATTTGATAACATGCTTCAAAGAGGATTCTTTTTTATTTTTTACCTCATTCCAAGAATCTTTGATAGCAACACGAGCTATGGTCCACATCCAGTACATGACATAGTATCCACACTCAAAACTTCCTTTTTGCTTATTACACTAATATATAATGAAATTTATATTAATTAACATATTAAAAAATGACCAAATCATACAACATAAAATACAGTCAATGAAAAATTATATCTTAGGGGAAATCACTTTGAAGCTTTGGGTAGATGAAGTTGATTTACCACCCAACATATTGTACACATTTAGAGCACTACAAAGTTAAGGCACTAGTCTTTTACAACATATTTGATGGCATAAATAACACATTATAAAGTCACTACCACATACCTCTATAGAATATTTTTCATGGCTGAGGGTATGAGCTTGTGCAATGAGCATAACCAAACTACAATATTCTCCAATGGACAAATAATTACCAATTGCCAATGAGACCTAAACAAAAAATTGAATTAGTGATATGAATTAGTTAATTAATAGCTTAAGTGTCTAAGTTGAACTTACGCATTAATATAAGGTGCCATGTATATTCTTTTCTTTGATTTCCCCATCCAGTTTTGAATGTATGTGTGACATTCCATATGTTTATTTCCAAACTTTTGTATATGCTGAGGCTCAAGGAAAACATACACCGACTCCCTTGTATAATTTCATACACATCGTTCATGTGAATATATAGTGGTATATCACTATTATTAACACCGAACACTGTTTTATCCCAAGGAATGTCAAATGGTGATTGAAAAAGATCTCCGACTACCTTGGCAAGGTCATGAATTGGACTAAAATCTTGCTTGGGTTTGGGCTGAAAATGGGCCTCAAGGCTAAAAGCACATGCAACTAGGGACTTTTGCCCGCTATGAACCTACAAAATAAAATAGCAAAGTTAATTAGAAAGTTTGTGTTAAATTATGAACTATTTCCTTGATAAGAAAAATAATATACCTTCTTCTTTGTTGCAACAACCTTAACTAATTGTTTAGGCCATGAGATGAATGTTCCTAGTGCCTCTGCTACTAATTTCACCTCCTCTGTGGGCACTGGAACTGCACTTGTGGCATCTTTAATATCTTCAACTACCACTCTAGCCAAATCATCCGACATTTGCACAGTGTGCATGGTTGATCCCCCTGGATACAATCTCTCAATGGCAACTAAACGAGAAGGGACCTCTCCAACATACAACCTACACTTGTACGAGAGTTCTATCTCTATGACCTCCTCTTCATCGTCTTCTTGTTCCACATTATGTTGCTGAGACATGGACTGCCATCGTTGATCAAATTCACACCTTAATTCATCAGCTATTTGTGCCTTTATCATTTGAGTTAATTGCTCCATCATCTCAGGTGTGATAGGAGTTGTCTGTGTGGTGTTTTGCCGCTGATAATTTTCAAAGTATTGTCTCACACCCACACCATAACCAACAGTACGTACATGACCAGGGTGCTCTTCAGTACCTAAAACAATGGTCAATATTTCTTGACGACCTTGGGGAACAAAACTTCCTTGTGTACTTTGCTCTACAGGAGAATCCTGTAAAAAAAATGTTGAATTATGCTCTACCAGTCAATCATGTTACTCATTCAACAAATTGAATACCTAGTCAAGACAGAATATGTTACTAACTTACAATTCTTTCAGCAATAACTTGTGATTTCTTAGATGTCATTTTCCCTCCCAGTTTAGTACGAGCCAACTTCCATTTCTCATGTTGGCTTGGAAGGGATGGAGGATTTAGAGGTCCTTCATTTGAATCTGTTTAGTACGAGCCAACTTCCATTTCTCATTTCCCTCTTGGTTAAGGAATAACGACATTAGTGTTATTCAATACGTACAAATGTGCTTGGAGAATTTCACATTGATATTTTCGAACCACCCTTACACCACGCGTGCCTTTACCTTCATTCCTTCCTTCATGTCCAGATTGTGGAATGCCAACAACTTCTGTTTCTAACATATAATTTGTACAAAATTCAATTGCTTCCTCAGCTATATATCTCTCAATAATTGATGCTTCTGTGATTCTTCACATAGCCCTTCAATATTTTCATGTATCTCTCAACTGGGTACATCCATCTTAAAAACACTGGTCCACATATTCTAATTTCCCTTACTAGATGTACTATTAAATGGACCATGATGTCAAAAAATGAAGGAGGAAAATACATCTCCATTTGACACAAGATAACAATAGCTTCATTTTCCAAGTCATCCAACATGGTAGGCTCAATTACTTTATGACAAATACTATTAAAAAACATGCCAAGACGAGTGATAACCTGTCTAACACTTTTAGGTAAGATGCCACGAATAGCCACTGGGAGAAGTTGTTGCATGAGAACATGACAAGCATGAGATTTTAAACCAACAAGTTTCAAATCTTCCATTGACACAAGACTTCTAATATTTGAAGAGTATCCTAATGGTACTTTCATTCCTCGTAGACTATCATAAAAACTTCTTTTCTCAAGTCTAGACGGAGTATGACAAGCAGAAGGTAAATATGTCCGTTTACTGCGCGCTTATGGCTGTAACTCCAAACGAAGACCCATCTCAACTAGATCTTTATGAGAATTAATATCATCCTTTGTTTTCCCTTTGATGTTTAGCAATGTTCCAATTATACTATCACAAACATTGTTTTCCACGTGCATGACATCTATGTAATGCTTGACATCTAATTTGGCCCAATATGGGAGATCAAAGAATATGGATTTTTTCTTCCAAATGCTTCGGTCAACAACTTTCTTTTGTCTTTTCCCAAAAATGACATTTACTTGGCACACACGATCATAAACTTGTTCTCCAGTTAAGGGTGGCGGTTGGATTTTTTCCTCCTAGCATCCATTGAAAGCCTTTTTCAATCGACGATATGGGTGATTACGTCTCAAAAATCTTCGATGGCTAATGTAACAAGTCTTCCTCCCATGTTTTAGTTGATGATAACTTGTGTTTTCTTCGCATATTGGACAAGCAAAATGTCCTTTCACACTATAACCGCTCAATTTTCCATAAGTTGGAAAGTCATTAATGGTGCAAAATAATAAGGCTCGCAAATTAAAATTCATTTTTCCATATGCATCAAAAACCTCAACTCCTTCATCCCATAATAATCTCAGATCTTCTATCAACGAAGTTAGATAAACATCAATATCATTTCCAGGTTGCTTTGGTCCATATATCATCATAGATAACATCATGTATTTTCTCTTCATAGCCTACCAATAAGGCAAGTTATAAATGATCAGCACAATCGGCCATGAACTATGCTTGCTACTTAAATTACCATAAGGATTCATGCCATTAATTGCAAGACCAAGCCTCAGATTTCTTGGATCACTCCCAAACTGTGGGTAGAGAGTATCAATTTTCTTCCATTGGGGTGAATCAGCTGCATGCTGTAACAATCCATCACTTTTTCTTCCATTTACATGCCACTGAAGGTTTTTAGCATCATCAACATTGGCAAATAAACGCTTAAATCGAGGTATGATTGGAAGATACCATAACACTTTTGCAGGAGGACCCTTCTTCATGTTATCTTCATTGTCATCATCATCCTTAACTTTGTATCGCGATACTCCACATTTTGGATACTTAGTGAATGTTTCAAACTCTTTTCTATAAAGAATACAATCATTAGGATAAGCATGAATTTTTGGGTACTCCATACCTATGGGACATAGTATCTTTTTCGCCTCATAATGACGAGTTGGCAATGTATTACCCTCTAGGAGCATTACATGCAACAATTCTAGTAACTTAGTAAAACTTCTATCTCTATCAGTCCACCCATTTTTGGCTTTAATGTTAAATAATCTTAACGTCGCTGACAAACGAGTGAAACTCGTACAACCGTGATATATAGCCTTTTTTTTGAATCATCTTTCAATGAATCATAGACGCGTGCTGATCTTAAATTTTCTTGTCTAATATCTTCAATCATATCTTCCATGAGATCCTCACAATGTGGATTAAACTTTTGACTTTGAGATACTGTTGGTATATGTACAACTTCACCATGCTAGGTCCACGTTGTATAACTCTTTGGGATACCATCACATAGAAGATGTTCTCGTATCAACTTAAGTTCTTGTCGTCTCCCGTTCAAACAATTAACACAGGGACAATAATATTTTCCATTCAAAGCAGTCCCATGTCGTTGAGCAAATTGTAAATAATCTTCAACGCCATTTTCATAGACATCACTGATTCGAATTGCATTCATCCAACCTCGATCCATTACTACAAAGCATGAGAACTTGGTTTAAAAAAAGGTTCCATAGACCCAAACTACATGAAGTAATCATGTTACGTACTTATGTAATCTAATATGTTCTCATTCTCCAAAAAATATTATTCTAGAAACTAATCTAATACTTTCTAGACAAAAAATATTCTTGTCTAAAAGTTTGACGTTCAAATTATCCTTTTATACTATATTATATATAGTAGAATATTAAACATGATATAAGTTTGATATTCAAACAAGGGCAGCCAACAATTTCAATTGTAATAAAGTTTGCTGTGACGGCGATAAAAATGATCAAGAGCAATCAACAATGGCAACCAATAGTTTCAATCTCAATTTCAAACAAACCAGCCAACAATTTCAATTTCAATTTCAAATACAAACAAGAGCAGGCATACAAACTAACCTCTATCAATGCAATAGTGATGGCTCGGTGGAGTAATTGCTACGAAGAAGAGGATGCAACTTCTTCTTACCAAAGAGACTGCGAAGAAGAAATTGGAGGCTCACGAAAGTAGAGACAACGACAGTGGCTTCCACTGAGCGGAGCACCTTTCATTGTGGTGAACAAAGCACCGATGATTGAACTGCGGCGAACCCTAACGGGGCAGCGAGGACGGTGCAAGCACGACGCGAGCACGAGCATGGCGCGAGAACGACGAATTGTGGCATGAACGACAAAGCTCCAGTGCGGCGAGAATGGCGGAGGTTCGATGTGCGGCTTCAACAGTGGTTCGTGGTGGAGGAGGCAAGGGAGGAAGAAGAAAATCAAGGTTCCCGTCGAGGTGAACGACGGGAAGCGAAGAACCTTCGGTGATTCTCAATATTGCCTGAATGGCGGTGGTTTGAAGGTGCGAGAATGGTGCGGTGGTGGTCTTCAGGGCTCAACGACGTGGTGATGGTCAGCAGGGCTCGCGGCGAGAACGAAGGTGATTTGGAAGAGTGATGTGCGAGAAGGAAGAAGGGAGAAAAAGGTTTCGCGGGTTTCAGAAACCCAGATATTAGATCGGTTCTAAAAATAATTGATCTAATACACTATGCTGATTTTTTTAAAAATTTAAAAAAAGCAATATTAGATCGGTTCCCTTGCATAACCGATCTAATATTTACGTATTAGATCGATTCCCCTTACAACCGATCTAATATTGCTCGTTTTATTTTCAAAAATGCCACCGCACTATATATTAGCTCGGTTCCGCCACAACTAATCTAATATGTTGATCTATAATCACATATCTGCACTAGTGTATTATCAAATATTTTGTAGATTATTTGACGTATAACTTATGCACTATTTTTAAACATGGTCAAAGTTTTATAATAAATAAAGTTTCAAAAATTAGGCATATATATATATATACTCTCTATTTTTTATTTCTTCTTACTACACTAAACATTCGCTTAAGTCCGCACTCATTTAGGTCCGCATCCCGTCTAAATTCGCATTTGGAAAGGGAAAATTCTCGGATCAATAATTTTGTGACTTTATTTTCAAATAAAAAAATCACGTAAAGTTATTTGACAACTATTTTCAATTCGTTCACATGTGGTTACCGATCAACCATTATGTAGGATGCGACAAAGGGTAAAGAACACACTTTTAGCTTGATTTAACTGATTTGACGGTAAATAAGGAGAATCTCTCAACTCACTCATATGAATAAAATAAAATAACATGTTCATCCGGTAAGATATCTCTTATATCTCATATCTCTTATATTTTCACAATCCCTACAAATTTACTACACTCATAATATTTAATATTGTAATAAAATGATCCTTAATATTCCATATCATAATATGACTCATAAAACTTCATAAGTCCGCATCTCAATAAAATCCACATCAAACTCCCAAGATCAAAATAAGGACTTAAGTGAATGTTTACTGTATTTGGTTTGTCATGAAATTCATTCTTATCTTCAATATAATTTTCGTCTTATCCCAACTTTTATGCAATTATGTTCAAATGATGTATATCAATTAAATATTTTTTATATCTCACATTTGAATATTTTTACTCTTTTTTAATATTTTTATTTATTGTATATTTTCTTTTCACATGGAAATGTTTAACACTATCAATTTAAGTGTTCCATAGTATAAACATTTGATTTATTAGGTAATATAAAAACTTTATCTTCTTTATTCTATTATTATTATTTTTTGTTTCATCTGAAGAACTCTTTTATTTTGATAAAACGATTTTCATTATATATCAATCATCCACTGAGTTGATATTTGAAAAGTTTTCTTAGATATCTAAGGTATTTTCATCTTATCATATCCTTAATTATACATTTATTTTCCTTTGTGTGATTTCATTCAATGGTCTCTCAAATTATTTCTAAGAGACACATTTGATATTTTTTTTAATATTTTTATTTGTTGTTTATTTATATAATGTATAATTTTAGCACTATAATTTTATAAATAAATTTTATTTACTATAATATAATAATTTAATGTAATCGCCATGAATTTTTTTTATCACCATCCAACATATATTAAAGTTCAAAGATGAAATATCTATGTTAAAGTTTTATTATTATTAGTTTAATCTTTGTTCTTTATATGATTTTGATCAAATAATGTAATATATATAACTTTTATTAGTATATAAAAATAGAGATTTCACTAGAATTTAAAAAAATTGAAGTAAATAGACATTTGAAATAATTTTTAATTTGAATATTTATTTTCCTTTTATATTTTTTAAAAACTATTTTAAAAATGTATCAACTAGGTTTCATTAATGTTTGCAAATTTAATAAACATTTTGGTTCTCATGAAATTTACTTGGTATTCTAATTTGAAATGTATATAATTATAATATAATTTATTTTTAAATATTTGATATTGAAGAAACAACACTCCGTTTAATATTGAATATTTAATAGTATTATGTTTCTTTTACCGTAATTTTTTATTATTTTATAAAAATCAATTAATTGATATTGAAACAGTAAGAAAATGAGTATGGTTACGAGTATCTACCCGTTACCCAGTGATGGGGAAAACAACAACAAACAATATACCAGAGAATGCAGCGGATATAATTTCCCCTAACTTGCAAGAATCTATGAGGAGCAATAATCAAAGAGCAGCAATAATAAATCACCAAAAGCA
>Ga0099822_1005604_pt1 | contig 16399 bp, 10 predicted proteins | sample CowpeawhiteBW_FD_76839 | JGI IMG/M metagenome (GOLD analysis project Ga0099822, IMG submission 76839) | Root nodule microbial communities of legume samples collected from California USA - Cow pea white BW | ecosystem: Host-associated > Plants > Roots > Nodule | place: USA: California | collected...
AATTTTAAGAGGTTAAAAATATTTAATTTTAAACCAACTCTAATTTTAAATTAAAAATATTTAATAAAAATATGTAGTTTAATAAGAATATTCATATAACTGCAATTATGCCACATTTATATACAAATCATATTTTGTCTTTGAAGAGGAAAAAAAATACTAAACTAAAAAAAAAATTAGGACCAAATTGAAAACAAATAACGAATATTAGAACCAAATTGAATATAAAAATATGATTCTGACACGTGGCATGATATTAGTTTGACATGTGGATTTTTTTTTAATTAAAAAAATTAAATTAAAAAAAAATCAATAATGACACGTGGCATAATATGAGCTTGACACGTGTACATTTAAAAAAAAATTAAAAAAAATTAAAAAAATTTTAAAAAAATCAAAAAATAAAAATCAAAACATCACAAAATGACACGTGGCAGTTACTGTTCACATCCGTTAACGATTTAGACGGAGCTAACGAAAAGGAGTTGATTGAAAAAATATAACGAAAAGTAGGACCAAATTGAAAACAATTTCAAAAGTAGGAGCAAAATGAAAAAAGTCAATCAAAACTAGGACCAAATGACTATTTAAGCCTTTTCATTAAATAAGGAAAGAAGAGATTCAAAATTTCAAGCAACAAGTCACGTGGTCAAAGGACAATTATGAATTTTACAAAATATTTGAGAGTGCACAAGAAATATTTAGGGTGCAAGAAGAAAACCCCTAGCTTCAATTGTGTGTCCGTTTTCAACCCACCCTCTACCCTAGGAAGCAATCTAACTTTTGCGTCCGCAGGACATTGGAAGCAAAAAAGAGACGGTTGAACCCACCAAAGTGACTCTTTAATTTCGTGTCACATCTATCTTGCATTGCAAGTAGCGTAGGCTTAGTCCTCGCTTTGAATTTCACTTTTTTTTTTAATCTTAATCGGTGAGCGTCAGATGAACCCTCTCCTGTTTTAAATTATTAAATTAATAATAGCCGATGCTATTTGAATAAATACAAACAAAGTCATTCTTGTGACAAACACCCAAAACTACAAAAAGATTATACAGGAAGAATTTAAGAAAAAGTTACATATAAACTCTATTTAATTTAACAAAAATCATCTACAAAGAAATTCAATATCAAAATACCTTTAAACAAATATAATAGAAAATAGCATGTTTTACATTAGAGAGAAGATCATGTGACAAAGAAAATGTAGTTTCCACTTGTTTGTACTATTAAAAATAGGACAGTGATATTTTGACTACTAAATTTTGACAACTTTTTTTTACAACATGAGTTATCATCTCTTCTAAGTGATTTTGAAATATTGAGAATGAGAAAATGAAAGAATGAAAAACCACTTAGAAGATACCACCTAAGATTATAAGAGAAAGTTGTCAACATTTAGTAGTCAAAAAATCATCATCGTTAAAAATATTCAAAGACAAAATAAAGTCCATTGATTATGCAACTAAAAATAAAAATTCTCAAAAAGGAAGGATGACAATTGCATTTATTACTACACCAAAGGGACATAAGCAAATTAGTGCACCCGGTCTGAGATGAGAAAAAGAACACAACTTGCATAGTTTTTATCTTTTCAGTCAACTTATTAAGGTCACCATTCCTTGTGAAAGAATAAATCAGATGAGAAGCCTTGGCGTTAAGCTGAATTGTAAAATTCTTCAGCCAGAAAAAAGAAATTAGAAATTAAAGTTGGTTTGGGTTCTCCAAGGATTAAGCAATAATTAATCTTTCAATTTTAAAAACCACGAGAAAAGGGTAGAATTTTTTCTTTCAAATCTTAAAAAGGGAATTCATGAACAAATTTGAAAGAAATCAAATCTCAAGTGTTAATGAGATATTGAGAATTGAAGTAAAAGAAACATACGAATTCATCAAGAAAAGAAACACCTTCAAGGAATAAATTTTCCGAGCCACCAAACAACAAAGCACCCCAATGCCCCGAAAACAAACACCCCATGAAGCAAAAGAGGAAATGAAGATCTAGCAAAGATGTTTTGAAAACATTCACAATAACCATAACACAAAACTCCCCTTACCTTACGCTTTCAAGACCGCCAAGTTCCCTCTGCCATCAACACCAAACCACTCCTTCTCTGCATCCGCAGATTGACGAACTTTAGCCCAAATATAGAAACCTTCGATGCAAAATAGGTTTCTCAAAACCACAATCACTACAGGTTAGAGTAGAATTATACTTACGTAATTTTTGTTGTTATGAAAGCATAATGGAGGTTAGAAGCGTGATTGAGCAAAATGGAGGATGGAAGCTAAAAATGGAGGACGGAGGATGAAGCTAAAATCTAAATAAATTTCAATACAAACCAAAATTACAAAATTACAAATTATCTATGTGTTGGCTAAAAAAACCTAACCTGAGTCAAATGCAAAGGCCAACTTAACAAAAAAAACCCTTTATTTGCAGGTTGGTGACCAACCCGACTCACCACGGGTTCAACCTGAGTGAGCCGGGTTCTAGGTGGACCGGATAAAAAATTAACCCGTATTGAAATTTGTAAAAATATTTCAACCTAACCAAGCCTGAACCCGTGGTGGACGAAGTTGGCTCGCGAGTTTCAACCCATTTTGACAGCTTTAGCCATACTTGCCAAAGTAGTTTTTCCTCAATATCATGTAACTAAGGCAGACTAGAATGAAATTGGGCCTTCCATTATTCACAAAAAATGCTTTTGACAGGATTCAACTGCATAATCTTCACAAAAAACAATTCCTTTATACTTATATTAGCACATGTGGATAGGCACTCATTTGACTATAATTCTAGACCTGCAAGATATCTAGGTGCTCGCCTGATTTTAAAAATTGTAGTTGATATTAAGGCAAATTTTCCGTACTAGGCAAATTAGACTTCGTAATTATGAGAATAGGCAAATTTTGAAAAACATACCAATTTATGCAAATTGTCTTAGCCCCATACGATTTCTCATGAAGAAATCGTGAGGCCCCTATGCATTTTTGGGTCGAAGGTAGAAATCGTGAGGGGGTGGGTGACATGTAAAAAGAAATCATGGGTAGGGGGCAACACATTTTCCACTGAAATCGTTTAGAGGTGCACGTTTTCTAATCTGTAATCAATTACTTTCTGATGTAATCGATTACTGAATGAGTTGCAGTATTTTTGGGTTAAATGTAATCGATTACAAAGATATTGTAATTGATTACAGTCGTAATTTTTTTTAAAAAAAAAAGTTCATTAAATTTTAATTGGATACAAATGCAATAATAATAATAATAATAATAATAATAATGTCAAATATGAAACTAAAAAAAGTTCATTAAATTTCTTATATTAGTACTTTAATTAATTATATTATAATTAATTAAAGTACTAATATAAGAAATAATAATGTCAATGTGAAGTACATGGCGCATTAAGAAAATACAAAGGTTTTTTAATAAAATAAAGATGAAATGCATCTAAGAAGGAGGAAATTGACGCTGCACGTAAGTCATGTCTTCCTCAAGTTGACCAACCCGAGCATCCATAATGTCAAATCTTGAACCAACAAAAGCCCAAAGGTCGCGGATCTCGTGGATAATATCATTAAGCATAGCAGTAGATGAATCTGGATAGGCTGAGGGGGTGGAGATGGTGTGCGCTCATAATGAATAGGTTGACCCTGCAGATCACATTTATGAACCCATTGATCATTTTGGTTCTTTACAAAACCAAAGGAATGAATTACTTCAACACCAATTGGGGTTGTTGTCCAATTAACCTCCTCAAATGGTTCATTTTCAAGAGGAACATTAAACTTAATTAAAATATCAGTAATGTGGTTTGCATTTGGTAAAGGGGAATTGTCTCTTAATGTCTTTTTCATCCGATATCTAACCAGATGACCCCAGTTAAGCTCCCTTCCGGTCAGCATTGCCCACATTAATATAATGTCTTCTTCCATAGCTTGGGCAAGGTTAGTTGTTCGGGGCAGCAGACATCTACATATGATGTAGTGCATAATACATGTTTCTACTTTCATTTGCCTTGCCAGTATTCTTCCTCCAATATTGACATTTTCATGAAAAATCATTAATTTTGCATTGTGACTAGAATAATCATCTCTCCATTCCTCCACCATGTTTCCCTCAAAACAGACACCTTGAGTCCCCAACTTAGTTATACGATAAAACATATTTATATTCATTCTAATCAGTATATTCTTAACTTCAGTAATAATAACCCATTCAGCAGTAATTTACAAGTTGGAATAAAAGACTCTAACTAATTTCGGATAATAACATTAACGATTAGACAAAAAAGGTATAATTCCAAATTATCCAGTATATCATATAACTCAAAGTTTTGTTCGACAATAAATTCATTAGGGTATCTTGGTTCAATAATATTTTTGTTACAAAATTTGAAAGAATACCTTTCATATTGAGCTACGAAAGAGAAGAGTCTTTGGGGCTATGACGGGGTGATAATTTCACCAGGTTCGTTGGTGACAACCCCACAGCGGTGGCGAACACCAGTTTGAGTCTTGCGTTTTCTTGAAAATTTAGCAATTTTTGGGGGTTTTCACAATTTTAATCACTGGGTTTTTGTGGAGAATTGAAAATAAGAAAGATTGCAACGAACGAGACGTGATTTGGTTAAGAAACGAAGCAACAATAGTGAAAAAACGGTGCAAGGAGTGAAGGGCGCGAGGGTTTTTGGTGGGTGGCAGTGGCAGAGAGAGAAAGTGCTGCTTTTATAGTGGAAGACGACCTGTAATCGATTAGAGGGTTTGTATAATCGATTACAGGCGTCAATTTTTTGGAAAACCTACTGTCAATTAATTACAGTCACGATTTAATCGATTACAGTAAGTTATTTAAAAAAAATGAAGTTGTAATTGATTATCATATGTATGTAATTGATTATAGAAGGGTTTTTTTTTTGCGTCACAAACCTACTGGTTAATCGATTATGGGGTCCTTGTAATCGATTATATCATTACATTTTGTTTTCCAATGATTTTTACTCCATTAAAAGGGTCCCTTAATGAAGTAAGTTTGAATTCATTAGTCAGATTGGCAAGTGTCAGAGCCATAAAAAAATTCAAGATATTCCAGTGATTAAATAAAAATGAAATTATTAAGAACTTCTACAATAGTTAAAATCACAAGCAAAGAAAATAAACAAAATCAATTAGGGCAACCATCTATATTTTGTTCTCCCACATACCATCCAGAATTGATATCTTTGTATTCTTCGGCAGGTGTTGGTGGTCTAATATCGCTAGTTTGGATAAAAAGCTCGATATGCAAAGAAATACGGGGTTTCACAGATAGGTCTAGACTTTGTACGTGATTCCAACGACTGATCATCTGTGATACGTCAAAGTCACATTTGATTTATGTGGTGTCATGCACTAGTCGCCTATTGCGTATTGTTGCAGGGCGACGATAGTCAACTTCTTTAACAATTCTGCGGTCACCACACTCCACTAATTCAGTTATGGTTTGTAATAATTCATTGTAGATGCAATCATGTTTGATGGAGAAGGTTTTCATGGCATCCAAACCGAATTCAGTTATTTATAACCATAATGGTACCATTATTGAGTGAAAAGAAAAAAAATTTATTGATTGCTTTGTAAACGTACATATGAAGTGGTCAAATTTAAATAGTATAAAATAAAAGTACAAGAAAGTCCCACAATGAGATAATTTTATTATATAATAACATTCTTTAGCGATGGTCGCCTATTCCGCATGGTGGCCTTCATGTGGGTCGTCGCGATCGTCTCTCGGGTTGTGTGGGAGGAAGGGGTGACTCATTTTCGTCGTCAGTTTCTTCCACTTCTACTAATTGAGAACCTTCATCCGAAGCATGAAATAGAATTTCCGGTCTGTAATATTGTTATGAAGATGAAAGCCCTCGGTATGCGATGGTGGAGTCATTGATGATGTCCCAAACATTGCATTTGTCTTCAATAATAGTGGTCTGAAAGATTCTCATCATAATTGTCAATGTTGCAGGAAACGTGAATGCAGAGGAAGAGAATCAAAGCAATCATGAATTGTGAATACCATTGTGGCAATAAAGAAGCGTGAATTTGGAATAGTAATGTGGCAAGAAGACAACGTTAAAGTAGTAATGGGTGGCAACAATGCATACTAAAACGTGTAGGGAATCACGTTGAACCATAAATCAATATAAAAATTTAAAAAAACGTAAGGGGGGGAAACGTTTTCCACCTAGAAAACGTCTAGGGGGCAAACGTTTTCTAATTTAGAAAACGTGGGAGGGGGGAGGATGTTTTCTAATTGAAAACGTGTGTGGGGGTAGCACTTTTTTAGGTGGGTTTTGATTTTTTTTTCTTTTCGCACTCCAACCCTTTATTTCGGTTCCGGATACTCTTTATTCTTTAGGTAATTAATGCTATGTGAACCTCCTTCAAGTCCTTATATATACAATAACACCACCATGTGTTCTACTATCAAATTTTCTCTCTACAAACACGCAAAGCATCATATTGTTTAGCCTCTGTTATAGCCCATTTAGAAATCAACATTTACAGCATGAGTTCATGGAATTGTGGAGGTTCTTCTTCATCTAACCTGATCGAAAAGGAACTTGTAATTCTAAATATTGTAGACGACTTTAGTTCTGATGATATTTTTGAAGACATGGAACAATATAATGAAATTGTTCCAATCCCTACCATGAAGTACAATCAATATCTACAATTAAACACTATCACATCACCAATGGATACAACTTCAATATTGTCGAATTAAAACCCCATCTTTACGTGGCACAATGCATCCATTACAACAATGGATGTCAATGGCGTCTAAGGGCTGCTTACAGCAAAATCAGACATTATTAGGAGATAAAGTCCATTCACGATTGACATACATGTTTCTCAACATTAATTTCGCAGGATCACTACAATCTGGATTTGACTCAAATTGCTTCCATTGTTTTCCATTTAGTCCAGACGAACCCAAGCATTCACATCAAGAGCTTGGTCACAAACATTAAAAGTTGTTACGAATATACCGTGACATATAGAAGAGCATGGATATCGAAGGAAAAAGCAATTACCATGGAGTATGGCGACTAGGACCAATCTTATAATGAAATTCCCAGATGGTTACAAGTTGTCCATCACACTAATCCTGGGACAATTTTCCAACTTTCTGGTCCTTCAGTTAATGTTGATGGTGAGGATGCGACATCCACATACATTATGGAATGTTGCTTCTGGGCATTTAGACCATGCATTGAAGGTTTTAAGTTTTGTAAACTTGTTGTTCAAGTGGATGGAACATTTTTAACATGCAAATATCATGCGACATTGCTAACTACAATTGCTCAGGATGGAAATAGAAACATATTTCCTTTGGCATTTGCAATAGTAGAAGGTGAGACAAAAGAGACACTGATTTAGTTTTTCCAACTACTAAGAGAGCATGTAACTCCTCAACCAAATTTATGCCTAATTACTGATAGGGACAAGGGCATTTTATCAACCCTACACTCAGAAGAAGTTGACTAGGAATCAAACAATCTTCATTCTGTCTACTGCATACATCATCTGGCTTCTAACTTCAACAACAGGTTCAAAAATGCCGATTTGAAGAAAGATTTCCTTAACTTGAGTACTACCTTTTCCTAACCTTACATTCCATATCTAGAAAATTTTTCCTTCACACTAAATATTATTTCATTTAATTTGTGATTTCTTTTTCACAGTTTACGAAGTCAAACAACCTACAGTGCAAGCAAAACTTTCAACTATGAGGTCCCAATTTCCACAAGCAGTAGCTTAGATTGATAAAATCCCCTTGTACAAGTGGTCTCAGGCTTATGATGGGGGCAGAGGTACACCCACATAACAACAAACTTAGCCGAGTGCATGAACTTAATGCTTAAGGGGGCTCGCTCCTTACCTATATGTGCACTTTTGAAAACAACATTTCAAAACACAAATGCGTGGTTTGTTGAATGTGGCATGAAGGCAAACTTTATGTTAAGAGCAGGTCATCAATATTCAGAAGACGTGACTGCCTTGCTCCAACAAAATCACCAGATATTTGCATATTGTCATGTTGAATGCTATGATCGTGATAATTCTAAGTTCAAGGTGCAAGAGATATCGACCCTTCACCAATATCGGCCAAAATTGATCTCATTCACTGTCAGATTAAATGATTGGTGGTGTGATTGTGGTCACTTCCAAGCCAGTCGCCTTCTGTGTCATCATGTCATAGCTGTTTGTTCTTTTGCTCATATGCCAATTTCAAATTTTATCGATCCTGTTTACAGCCTTGAATACATAAATAAGGCTTATCAAGTCCAATTCCACCCCCTACAAAATGAGGACTATTGGTCAACATATATAGGTCCAAATTTCAATCCAGACCCTCAAATCAGACGCAAGGCTTCCAAACGACCAACAACGACAAGGATCCATAACGAAATGGTTCAACCAATTCCGGATAAACCGAAGAAATGTTCTTATTGTCGCACTGAGGGTCATCATAGGGGCCAATGCCCATTTCGCCAATGAATTACATTCATTTTTAATTCCAATATCTTTTCAATTTTTTATTCTTCAACCTTGTATGTTAGTATTTATAAAAAATTTATACCATTATCATATATTCTACCTTCGTACCTTAAAAATTCATAAACTTTATCATCTAATGGATCACAAAACTCTACAAAATCAATTCATATATTTGTAATCAATTACAATACTCAAGTAATCGATTACATATTTCCAGAAACTATAGTCCCGGATTTGTAATCGATTACAGTTCACATGTAATCGATTACACAATACTAGAAATCCAAATTGTTCGAATGTAATCGATTACAGAGGTGATGTAATCGATTACATACTGATATCGTGTTGGGGTAACACGTTTTCTCTTCAAAAATGTTTGAGTTGTTCACGTTTTCTCTTTTAAAATCGTCTGGGGCCAACAATTCTCTGTTTTAAGAGGAAATCGTCTGGGGACTATACATTTTTTGCTTGGAGAAATTGTGTGAGAGAACACGTTTTGCCTGAATTTATAATTTTTAAAAAAATTGTCTAATTTCGTAATATCCCTAACTGAAATGCCTAGTAAAAAAAACGGATATTAATTAACTAAATGCAATCATATTTCCATGTTTAGGTGTATTGGCGCCATAGGTAGATGACTTCAGTAAAACCTTGCTGTGCCAAAATCATGTATATTGCAGTAGTAACGGCTTGAATATCTTTGAGCAAACCTGCAAAATATTCACTTTGGTCAATGATCTACTTTCATAGATTTACTGCACCCTTCACATGACTAATTATTACTTGCACCTTGGATTTATTTCCTAGTCCCTTGTACTCTCCTTCCAGCAGTATATAACCTTATTTATTATTATTTTAGTTTATATGATCTTTCTTTGCACTCTTAAATCACCACATTGTATTTTTAAGTGTAAAGCAACGAAATGAGTCAGAAGAAGTCAACAACTTTGTTTCTATTTTGTTGATTATTTCTTGATTATTTTCCAGGCTACACGGTGTTTGCTATGAGAAAAACCCTTGGCAGCATTGATCGTTGTTAATGGCTCACATTGTACTACTTTTCTTTTTAGTAATGCTATTTAATCTTTATAGTTGTATGCTATATTTGATATGGATGGTCATCAAGTCCCTCAACAAATGGTAATGGAAGTTGGAGACACTTTCAAGAGAATTGCCACACTTTCAAGGATTCAAAACTCAAGATTTGATGAGTAGCATAATGTAATTGTCATTGGTTATAGGTACCATGCTTACTAACTATCATCTCAAGGATATATCTACCATGAAATATAAAACAAGGAAATGTAATGCATTGGGGTTTTGCATTGGGGTTTTCCATTGAGGTATTGAATCGATAAACCAGATGACCAATTCAGACATCGTGGATGACCATGCTTTTCAAGTTACATTAGTCAAATCCCCTTTTAAATTTGGAACGAATCTAAGTTTAATATCCCTTTAGTTCTTGTTTACTAAATTAAAATTTTATATTTTTTAAAAAATAATGTCATTTCTTATTGATTTTCATGTATTTAAAACTCTTAACTATCCATTTTACAAATTAAATTGATTAAATGATTTTTATTTCAAAATATTATGTTTCAAACCCTAATTAGCATGATATCTTTTAAAAATTGTATTAAATGTCTTCCTCCACGTTCACTTTCAATTTCAAATTTAATCTCACCTAGTATGACAAAAAACCAATTGCACCAGCCGGGAATCGAACCCGGGTCTGTACCGTGGCAGGGTACTATTCTACCACTAGACCACTGGTGCTGTTGTATTATTAATTATAAATATACTAGAGGACTACATATTTATAAAACTTTAATGTATTAGAAGTAATATTTTATTTAATAAACTACACTCTGTGTGTGTGTCTTTTTTTTTTTAATTATATATGTGTGAATTATAGTGTTCGATGATTTTTCGATTAATTGAATAAAAGATAATTATATTATAATATTTTAAAATTTTAAAAGAATAAATACATCACACAACATGAAAACCGAGAGAAATAGGTCAAGTAAATAATGGGAAAAGTGTTATCTAAACATATATATCCATATATAATTTTTTTTTTTTGTTAAGAGTTGATGCATTTATCCTTATTTGACATATTCCTCATGTAACATGAACATTTCATAAATTAGATATTACAAAAATCAGTTAATAACTACTTAAAATTGAAACCTAATCATTTATATCTTAATATACTTTTAATATATTCATTTTAATTTACTCTCTTAACACTTATAATTATTTTTTTTCTCAATATTATTATGATAAATTTTACAATGTTGTACGATAATCTTACTCATTCTACTATGTTACAATTATGCGTGAAATCTAACTTTTGTAAATACAATGTGAAATCGTAGGATTCTACGATTTTATGATTTAAATCTTGATTTTGACTATCTTGATCCCAACATCACTGAACTCTAAGATATCTTGACCCCCAATGTCACTAGACTCCAAGCAATCCTGGCCCCCAACACTACTAGACTCCAAGAAATCCTAGCCCTCAACTCCATTGAACTCCAACAAATCCTGATTGTCAACGCCACCAGGCTTAAAAAATTCCTCATCAATATCGAAGCTAGAAATCTCGCCTTCAATATGGAAGTAGTTAAAGGCCTTATCTTACCATTGCTAGCCTTCAACGACAAGGTGTTGAAGACGTTGTACGCAAAGGGTACCTTACGCCTGATTGTCTAAAAGAGACCGAAAATTTTGATGTAGTCATGGATGTATAAGTATAAATGTATATTTTTTTTTTAAAAGTGTCAAATATATAAAATATGTTAATTTTTAAAAAAAATATATTTTAAATTATATAAATATAAAAGAAAAATAGGGAGCTATGGTCCCTATCACTTTAAAAAATTTCTTCAATTCTACCTTTTAATTTTGATCATTTATGTAATATCTAAAAATGGTCAACACCGTACTTTTCATCCTTGTTCTTACCAAATCCAAGTGGTGACTTAAATGCTCGGATGCTTGTTGCTTCAAAGGAAGAAGATTCACCTATAAAAGACTCTATGATACTCATATCAGTAAGAGAATTAGGATATTTGATAAAAGTGAGTATGAGTATATATGAGAGTATGTATTCCTTGGGAAATACTAGATGTATTTATAGGACCTTTTTAGCATTAGATCCATGTGATAAAACAGGTAATGTAATATTAATCAATATTAATAAAATAACAACTTACCCTGAATAATAATAATAATAATAATAATAATCATAATAATAATAATAACCAGCGTAAACACAGACGCTATCACGCCTGTGTGTACGTATTTTTTAAATATGCGTGATATTATATTAGTATGTGATAATATTGTAATGTTACTAAGTTAATATATAAAATAAAATTATATTTATTAAAAATAAAGTGAAATATATTAGAACAGATGAAAGAATAATCATTGATAAATAAAGAAGAAGAAGAAGAAGAAGAAAAGAAGAAGCAGAGATAAACGATTTTATGAAAAACTTGTAAAAGTAACGGTCAGTTTTTAAAAATTTAATAAATAATTATATTTAAAGGGTAAAATTGGTATTTTGATATATGGACACAAAAGATGGAATCCCCTTTATATATTGTTATAGATAATAATAATGTGACCTTTATCCTATATACCAAATATGTTGTAAATATTTGTTATCAAGGAATATCAAGACGTAATCAAACTAATTAAACTACCAATATTTGTCATAACTACTGTTAATATGTGAATATTTGTCCCAATAGATGTATAGTAAAATATTTTGTAGTCTTTTTGGTGATGAGGCTAATTGAATCTTATTAAAACATATTATTTAACATCATCTATTGGGTCGGACAGGTGCAATCCTCAGGTAGAAGCTTCCCTCGCATTTGATACCTTAAATAGAAAATTCCCTCTCATTTGATATGTGTGATATAATGTGCATGCTCCTGAGGTACCTTGTTAGCATGTATCATATCTCAATTTTCAACTATTAGTAGACAGTGAACCAAGATTGGTTCAAGGGTAAAGCAAGTAAAACAATTACTTTAGACATCGAGTAAGAAAAGACCTTAATATTTATGTATTAAATTAATTATAAATTTACATTTAAGAAAAAATGCCTATATTTTTTTTACTAATATAATCCTATTAAATTAATTATAAATTATGTTTAAGAAAAAAAAAAGTCTCAAAAAAATATTTTATTACTAATGTACCTATATTAAACTAATTATAAGTTTATGATTGAGAAAAAAAATCCAATTAAATTATTTAAAAAGTTAAAACCTTTATTTAGTAAATTATAATTTTGTTTACGAAAAAAATAAGGATTATTTATCTTTGTTCTCTTATAATCAATTTAGATTTTATTTTATTTTTATTTTTTTATCTATCTATGACTTCTTTTTTCATTTCTTACTTTCTTCTCTTTTAAGAATAATTTTTTTAGAGTTTTAACAAATTACATTAATTGAATCTCATATTGTCTGTGTGTATCAATATTTTTATTCTTATTATTTTTTGTTAGTATATTTTTTTCTCTCTTTAAGTAGTGTTGTTGTTTTTATTCTTTTTGGATTTGTATTAGAATTAGAAATGTGTTTCTTTTGCTTAATTTTTGTTTTTCTGTACTTTTCAATTTATGAGTTTTGAGTTTTTTTGCATATATCTTAACGAAGAACTGGATTTTTTCTACAAAACTATTAGTTAGATTAGGGGTTTGTCTTTTTGTAGATAACAGAATAATTGGAGCATAATTCAAAGTTGGATTTTTTTTGTAGAAAAATAATTCAAGTATAACAAAAAAAAAAAGACGTACTATCAAGTTGAGAAGAACTAATTTTCGTGAAAATGTATTAAATACAAAAAAAAAAAAAAACAATTTGATGAAAACGTTAAGAATTAAATTGTTAAATCTCTTCAAGAATCATTTAAAAGAATTGATTACTTTTTATATGTTGTAGATAAAGCAATTACTACCACATTTCAAAGTATATTTGAAAATTTTAAAATATAGGAGGATATTTTTTTTATTTAGTGCTAAAAAATTAAAGTCACTAAATTTTACATTTTTTAAAGAAAAATACTTAAACCTTGAAAAATCTTTAAAATATGATAATTTGTTGGATATTGATTTATTTTCAAAATTACATATCTTAAGAGAAATTATAGGTTTGAAAAATGATAAATTGTAACGTCCCATTTAAAATATAATATAACTAAATGAAACATTAAACAAAATAATATTAGAAGCAAAGGCCTGGAGTATAGACATTACTCCTTACAGTTAACCAAAAGGAACCAGGATAGAAATTAAGGCATACCACGATGCTAGTAACCAAAATAGTGTAAGGGGTTGATAGTATACAAAATAAAATGCAAAAGCAAGATGATACATGGGTCATGACCCTAAAAGAAAGCTGGAATCCAACCCAGAGAGACTATGCAGTGGAATCACCATTTCCCTGTTGACCACGATGGGTTCTCGCATCTGCTCACATTAATAAATTGATGATCATCGTAAAGAGAGAAGACCACACACATAACAATCAAACAAGCAAAGTGTATGCTAGAGTAGAAAATGGTTTATCATACAATTACATGCACTTTCATAATCCAAGATGCATATGTCAACTAATCATGTTATGACTTACACACAATACACTAAGACTCAAGACATGACTCATCTGGATACATATAATTAGTCAGATTTAGCGGATGCTTGCACTTGTGGTGGCCTTTACTGCTCTATCGAGTTAATTGTTACAATATTTCATTCCTCCACACACAAGGTTAGCCTTAAAGTGTTCCAGGCCTCCCGCTACTCTTACCACTGGAGTCAGTACGCTCTACGTGAGACTAACTAACTTTAGAGTGTCAGGATGCAATCCTTACTAAATTATATAAATGAGGCACCACCATGAACTCCCACTAATAGGGGTCATGGAATTACGTCCTGACCAAATGAGGCACCACCATGAGATCTCACCTAGAGATTCATGGGATTACACCCTAACCAATGAGGCCCCACCACGAAACTATCATGGCATTACGCCCTAACCACATACAAATCATGTTTCACCAACCAAGTATGTACTTGTCATGCATACCACTCTCATGCCAACATTTATAACCAACCTTCATTCATATTCCATACTAAAATCATACCAAACTCATCATATTCAGCCCATGAACCATTCCATACATGCAACTTTGCTCAAAACATGCTTTAACATAATAATCCAACTAAACATGTGACATTCATCCAAGAATAGAGAAATAAGAAAACAAGAACGCATTCTCGCCCAACTCCTCGCTTAGGTAGAAAGGTCTCGCTCAGGCGAAAGGGTTCTCTCGCTCAGGCGAGCTCCTTTCGCTTAGGCGAGAGCTCGAAAAGAGGGACAGAGAGCTTTCATGTTCTTTCGCTTAGGCGAGACCTCCTCGCCTGAGCCAGATGGGCTCTCGCTCAAGTTCCAGGGAGAAATCTCTGATGCTCTCGCCTGAGCGGAAATATCAGAGTTCTCCACTGTCCTTGCATGCACAGTCAGGTATGCGAACCAAATAAGGTTCAAACAGTTTTCCACCCAAATATAATAGCCACCAAGCAATTCAAATCAAGATACAGAACCCACTAGAAAATCGAATAAAATAATGAACCCTAGCTTCCCTTACCTGAAAATGCTAGTACGAGACTTCGACACCAAACAACGAGCACAACGGTCCTAAGAACATGTCAAAAAGTTGGAAAACAAATAGTGAAACAGAACAGGAACGGGGTTACCATGAAACCCTAACTAGAATTACGAAAATGTGATTAGGGAAGAATCAATATGAGCTAAGAAGCAACTTACGTGACTTAGAGAACGAGATTGAGCTAGCTTGAAGATGGCGGAGGTCCAAATCGTGGCAGAGGTTCTATGGAGAAAAAAAGGGAGAGTGAGAGCACTAATTTTGGCAAGCGAGCTTAAATGAGGGGGTTAGGTTGCTTTAGGGGCCTTGGACACCCATGGATCAACCCTAGACCCAACTGATTAGGACAACCCTAGAGCAGAAATAATAAGTGGGCCTTACATAAATCATTTGACATTCTTAATTATATAAAAAGAATGAATTATTCTTTTAATGCACATACAACTTATAAAAAATATTAATAATTCTATTTAAGGCTAAAGAAGTTTCTCAAGATTAAAAATAATAAAAATTTATTTAAGATTAATAATGTTTCAAATAACATTAAATAAATTAGTTATATTATCTATTAAAAAAAATTAAATAAAATTAATTATGACAATTAATAAATAACGTTACATAAAAAGTTTTTAAAAAAAGATTAAATAAAAAGTCTTAATTTTTGAAGTTTACGGTGATGACAGTGTCACTGACAGCGGTAAAATTAGATAGCAGTTTTGCTGACTTTTCAATTCAAAGGTAAATGACACGTTCATTTTCAACACATTTTCTTCTCTGTCAAGTGTTAAATAGGTTAATGCAAGGAAGATGGAGAAGTGGAATGATAGATATTTTAATTTATTCACCAGTTAAAAATAAACATCACATATTTTTTAATCATTCTTATAAAATGATAATATTTTATTGAAGTTATATTATTTTAGTATTATAAAAGTGTATATATTTTTATTTATTTTCTCAATAAAGAAAAAGTATATAATAAAAATACTAAGAATGTCACAACCCTTATAAATATGTAGGATACAACTAATTTTCCTCAAAAGTGGATGAAAGAGAAACACCACAAACCAAAAACAAAATTATATATATATATATATATATATATATATATATATATATATATATATATATATATATATATATATATATATATATAT
>Ga0099822_1005605_pt1 | contig 16399 bp, 10 predicted proteins | sample CowpeawhiteBW_FD_76839 | JGI IMG/M metagenome (GOLD analysis project Ga0099822, IMG submission 76839) | Root nodule microbial communities of legume samples collected from California USA - Cow pea white BW | ecosystem: Host-associated > Plants > Roots > Nodule | place: USA: California | collected...
TATATATATAATAATTAATAATATATGTAGTAACTAATAATATATTTGTATATAATAATATGTATAATAATTTTTATAATTAATTAATAATATATATATATGTATAATAATTAATGATAATTACTATATTGTTAAATTTTAATATTTTTAATTCATCTAATAATCATTTAATTTTATTTTTATCATCAAGGATATTTTAGTAATTTTTAAATTTTATCTATTAAAACTTTTTTTTAATCTATTACATCAATCAAATCAATCACAAACTTTTACAAAATTCATCTCCAAATTCATTCTTTTTACCTCTAAATCCACTCAAAAAAACACACATATTCATCAACTCAAATCAACACAAATTCATCTTCACACTTTTTCTTAAATCTATCCTACTAAGTGAACACACCTTTAAGAAAATATTAGTTGTTGTAGGTTGATTTAATTTTTTCTAACTGACATAATTAACATTTTCTTTGATTTATAAAATAATTTGACCTTCAACGGTTGTGTAGAAATACGTTTTACTTGTTTAATGTTACAATAATTAATTTTTACTTTTTTTTCTCAATTATCAATTTTTTATATTGTGAATGTATAGTAATTGGTTGTTCAATTGAAGATCTTAAATCACAAATCCTAGATCCCACCATATTATCGTAATAAGTGAGATTAAATACATATTTTGATGTATTTGTTCTTGTTTCTATATCTTTACTCTATCATCCAATTAGCTTCACAAAGCACTCGGCCTCAGTCTATATAATTTCTTCTTCCTTTGATTACCAAAATTATCACAATATCTTTTCTTTTTCTTTTTCTTTTCATTTTGACTGGTTTTTGCAACAATGTTGAGATTGACTCAACTATTTAATCTTCTTTTGTATACTTTTTCTGTCTTTAAGATTTTGTTTACGTTGTTTTCAATGTTTCCTTGTAGTTGCAGGCTGGGTTTCTGTTTCGTAGGATTCAATTATTACACTCATCACATAATCAAACTTCCTCAACTTGGTCCTAAGAAATTTCTCCATTACTTTATTAACAAGAATATCTTCTCCGTGTCACTCATAATATTCACCAAACTGTAATGTAACACGTGAAAATACTGGGTGGTGATGTTACAACTTTAATTTTTGGTTCTTTTCTACTCCTTTGCAAGATAACTTCAAAATATCCCTTTCACATGTGGCAGTTTCGGGATATTTTCACTTTGCAAAAATCTGTGTAATCTACTCATGGCTGAATATGTGACTCCACCAAATATTATGTACTTTCGAATGTATGACCACATCATCATTTCTTCATAGTTAAAAGTTATATGAAGTTTGTGAGTGTTGATAGGTAAGATATATAATTTGAATTTTTTATTAGATTTTTCTGTACTATTTCTCTATTGTGTCTTCAATATACGTCGATGATTACTGATTTTGAAATTTTAAAATATATTAAAAAAAATTAAAGTATCAATATAGTATATATATATTTTTAATGTTTAGCATAGAACAACACTAAAAAAAATCTAGGAATCTCGTAAAATATAACATGTGGGTGGTAGTGTGAACGGCATAGATGTCTAAGATGTGTTGGCAATAGGGGTGGATAGGTGTTGTGTGGGAGAATGAGTGATGAATAGAGGAATCTGTACCCACTAGACAATTTCACTTGCTATGTCCAATCAAGACAAGTATGTGAGAGTTGAGTTGCATGCGTAGTTGGGGCATCCATGGTAAACTCATAACCTATTCTGAAACCATGCACAAAAAAGGAAATTCACTCAAGTACCTATCATCAAATCAACTATTGTTAGAAATCACTCCTTTTCTCTTTATTCTTCCTTCCAAAAACTAATTACTGCAACCAAAACAATCCATCCTAGTTATACTTTAAGATCATGATTCTTCTTCTTCTTCTTCTTCTTCTAATTAAACCGTCACGTACACTGTTTGGCAAGTACAATTTAGAATTCAACAACAAGCTATGATGTTGCTTAATGGAATCTATATTAAAAAAGTAAACTTTAAATGTAATTAAATTTGTTAATATTTTACTGTACATTTACAATCACATTAAACATGTTAAGATGAGAAAAATAAAATATAATAAAGATGGGTGGCCTACATTGCATGCCAGCAAAGAAGCACACCAGCTGTAGAAGGAGGATAGAGAGGATGAATTGTCACATACATTTCCATTGGGTCACCACAATGCATTGAGGTACAATACAAACATAACAGTGACAAAAAAATGTCCTCGACTATAACTAATACAATTCCAACAATAAATCAACATGTTCATTAAGGATTACAAAACCTTCAAAAGGGACTAAAAAGAATAAAACTTTGTTGTGTTGTCAGTTTGTTACAAAAGTTAATACCACAATACTCCCAAGAATGCGAATTCTTGGACGCACTTTGTATGTAGCTGTAGCATACCTTAAATGGAAAATTAGCAACATCATGCATTAAATATATGTGCAAGTTCAAGCAAATTTTTATTTGGAACAACACTCGTATTTAGTTTTTTTAATTTTCATTTTGTAATCATGCACTGCACCCTCTTTTAAACATTACATTTAATTTGTTCTATGTGATTTTTATTTTAAAATATGTAAAATAAAAAGTTTTTTTTTTGTAATTAAAGCAAAAATAAAAATGTTCAACAACGTTTTAAAAGGCACTAATCTTTTTGCGAAATGAAAACTGCGTATCTGTTTGTGACTTAGAGCACATTTATTATTCTATACTTCTATACGGACTTGCGTATCACTTACGTAACTGTTTGCAAAAAGAAGTTGCTTCTTTATGTTTTTTATATTGTAACTTTAGAATTTTTTAATTGACTATAGCATTTTGTCAAGGCAGAAAAAAAAACATATATTTAATTATTATAAGTTTTTAATTCTGGAAAAGGTTTCAAATTTTAATTATTTCTCGATCATCATGCCCTTAATGTAAACTATTTAGTAATTCATTAATAGTTAATTTTGATGTTAGAATTTGATTGGACTTCAATATATAATTTTTTATTTATAAAACTTAAACTTAGCGATTTACTTAATTTAACTCAGACTAACAACGATATCAAAAGTTTAAAGTTTAATTATTATTTTGGTTTTTTTTCAAAAATATTAAATTTGTCTTTCAATTTTTTAAATTTTAATTTGGTATTGATTTTTATTTGATCTTTTTTATTAAATTTCTTAAAATGAATTAATGATTTTTTATCAAAATTAAACTATTATTCAATAAAACAAATCATCATTATTAATAATTTTAATTTTAATAAAAAATTCTTGATTCGTTTCAAGAAATTTAATGAAAAGAATCACGTTATATCAATTTTTAAAAGATCAAAATTAAATAAAAACATTTAAGGACTAATTTAATATTTTAAAAAAAAACAGAAACAAAGTTTAATTAGTTCATTCCACTCTTAGAGTACATTGTAAATTAAGACACTAATCAATTAACAACATATACAAAATTAATTGACACACGCAAAACAACATGTATATTGTACAACACTGTTGTATTCTTTTGATAATAAATTTCTGTGTAGACCATTTTTTAATGCATTTTCAATATATTATCTTTTACTTCATAGTTTTTTTTTTTTTAATTTAAACTTAATTACAGGAAAAAACCAATGTTATGTTATATGTTATGTATATAACACAAAATACTCATTACTACTGATACAGTCTAAGATTTTAAGAAATTTTGCAACAGTTACAGTTGCAACATGAAGAATTTTGAGTCATAGCTGTTCACATTTTTCACTACAAAAATCACAACAATTTAAAACCTCACACAAATATGTAAAAGAGTTTCCACTGAGTGAATCACTGAATCATATCATGAAATATCTCTTGTGCTATGTTTGCAACTTCGCTCCACGTCCCTTTCACCCCATTAATAATCGTTTCCACCACACCCTCTCTCTCTCTCTCTCATGCCCTACTTCCCTCACTCGTGAATCAGTTTTTCAAAAGTGAAAAATATTGTTAAGAAAGTTAAGTTAATTTGATTCACCTCAAGTGATTCATGGAATTAGAAAAAGAAAAGTGAATAAAACATAAAACATAAAACATACATATATACATACAGATGCAGACGAGTGTGTGAGTGTATACACACTTAGTTTCATATGCATAAACCAGTAGTATATTATGAAAGAAAGATTGTTTTTCACTTTATAAATACCCATCTTTGCCCACTTTGCTTTCATTTTCTGATTTCTCCTGCTTCATCTGCTAAGTGGAAAAAAGAGAGAAATATATATACACACACACACACTATGCTGCTAAGGGCTTGAACCTGCTCCCCTGTCCTGAATATAACTTCTCCATTTTGTTTCCTCACCAGGTTAGTGAGCAAAATACTCAAACATCACCTAAAATCCCTTCTCAATGCTTCACCACTTTTTTGGGGTCAATCAAACATATTTTCCCTTCATATATACCAAGATTTGGCAACACAACTATAGCAAGATTGTGAACTATATTATTATTACAAGCAAAGGAAAGTTTCAAGTTAAATATGTTCATATATATATAGCTTGTGATTCAAAAGTTGGGTTGAGGCCTTTAGGGGGTGCTTCCATTTCTTGTTTTTAACACTTTAGATTCTTTCTAAGCACACAAAAATAGCTGAAAGATCAAAGTTTACTTGGTATTTTCTGAAGTGTTCTCCTTTTTATGAGTACAATGAATATAAGATGATGATGTTTTACTTGATTCAGCTTCCAGCCATGGCTTTTCCAAACCAATCCATGTCATCAGTTTCTCCCGAGAGAAAGATGGGAAGGGGGAAGATTGAGATCAAGAGGATTGAGAACACCACCAGTCGACAAGTTACCTTCTGCAAGCGCAGAAATGGCTTGCTCAAGAAGGCATATGAGTTATCTGTGCTTTGTGATGCAGAGGTTGCTCTCATAGTCTTTTCAAACCGTGGCCGACTCTATGAATATGCTAATAACAGGTCTTGCTTCTTTTTCTTTTTTATTTTTTTTCCATCTCTTCATTTGATCCATACCTTAGGCTATTTCAAGCTTTATTTGTGTTCTTCCCAATTTTTTTCCTTCTGTTTTTGCTGCTTCTTTTGGGAATGTTAAATTTATAATTTTGCTCTTGCTAAACAATCTTTTGAAGCATTTTGTGATGAAGAAGCTATGGTATAGTTAATTTTTCTTCTTTTTTTCTTCGTCCGTCTGATTTCTGCAACCAAGGTTCACTTGTCTTTGTTTATTTTGGCCTTTTTCCTTCTATGAGCTTTTAAGCTCATTCTCCTTCTCTATTTTTTTTTTTCCTGTTATGACACTTATATTCCTAGTTCTTGATTTGGTGGGCACACGGATCTGGTGTAATAGATTGATATAGAAGCACTATGGTTGTTAACTTGTTGCAAGAGGAAAGGATTTGGGGATGCTATGAAGGTCTGTGATATCAGCCAATCCCTAAAACTACTCCTCTTCAACTTTTTGTTTCCTTTTTCTCCTTCTATCACTTCCACTCTCTCTCTCTCTCTCTCTCTCTCTCTTTCTTTACCCATCTAAATGCTAAAGCTGTCATGTTTCCATTTAGCAATCCAGTTAGTTAAACAAAAAGAAAATTTCTCATTACAGTCTCAACAAATTAATTGTCAACGACTCAAAGACTTAAACTGAAATAAATCAGCGATAAAAAATAAATAAAAGTAGCTGTTTTTCAACCCATTACAGCAAAATCTTCTCTGAAACATTGGGATTTGACACCCCTCGCAAGATCCCAGTCTGGGTTAAAAGTAACCCTAGAAATTAGGGTTTTACTAGTGACTGAAACATAGTTTAGCATAACTAAGCATAGGGGGAAGGAAAAGAAACCGAGAAACTGTTTTCTCATCTCAGCGTGACAAAAACGTGAAAATAGTCAAAGTTAATCGCACCACATTAATTTCTCGCTGATTTGTTTTAGGAAATGAAGTTTTGGTAACTATGGTTAGGGCTTTCATGGAATAAGGAGGGGCTAGAGTAGGATTTGTTTGTCTTTGTAGAAAGAATCTTTGGACACGTCAGACGGGATTTTTCAGTTCTTGACTTTTGACAGAAGATTTTAACTATTTCATACTTGGAAGTTGGAATTGGTATCTCTTTAACTCGTGCATCTGATAACCCTAAAGTTGGATCTTCTACAACTGAGAAACTCTCTCCTCAGCCTAGAGTAAAAATTCTTTTACATAGCTTTGAAACAGCAAAAGACAATTGAAGAGAGTGATGAAACAATGAGGGTCCAAACTGGGTCGTCATAATTTCACTGGTAGCTGTTGGAGCCTTTGCATTTGCTCAAGATCTTACACTTGCATATTTGTGAAAGTTGTAGACTGAGAAAGAAAAAGAAAGAGAAGGGTTTTCTTGGCTTAATGAGAGAGAGTGTGTAAGTGAGGTAAATGGGGGCAGAGACAACGTACGACAATTTGAGATAGCCAATCACAGAGTTCTGAGCATTTTGGCTTCTTCCATGCAATGTGAAGCGTACAATTACTGCTCCTGCTTCCTGATAATTGCAGTAGCTGAAATGAACGGCTGTGATGGACACACACTTTCACACAGAAAAAAAAAAACTGAGAAAACAAAATTCATATTTTGTAACATGATACACTGTACCATATGACTTAAAAAGCTCGCACCAAAAATCAAATGGTATCACTAAAGTTTTGTTCAAGTGATAGAGTTGTGTTCTTTAGCTATATTATATCGTGAGTCAAATGAAAAAATGGATTTTTTTTTAATAGAGATAAAACGTATTTCACTGTTTTGTGTATACATCAAGGAATCAGTATCCATGATTGGAAAATATTCTTAATGCTAACATGGGAAAACAAATTAGAAGGTTAAAATCGAGGTGGGTATTGGGGTGTGGCTGAGAGCATTATCCACTGTGAGATGGGTTTCCTTTAAGTAGCAGAGAAAAACTAGGTCTAGAAGTGGTTGAACCAATCATATTGTGGGAACCTGTGCCACCGTGGCAGCAGCACCCAATCATGGCTCGAGGATACTAAGGTATCATCAGTTCATTGAAAACTGGAAAGTTTATGTTTCTACTCTTTTTTTTCATCCCTAATTTATTTCTTGTCACAAGGTTTTTATCTTGTTATTTTAAGATTTTATTTTTATCACATCCAATCAGACTTTGACATGAAGATTCTGAGAAATAGATAATCTGATTTTGCTTTTGTTGCGTTCAAGGTTCAGTCGACTGAACCAGTTGGGTGATTTGACATTCATCCATTGCCAAACTCTATGGTTAATCTCCAACTAATCGAACACACTTTTCTTTTTCCCTTTTCTGTTCTATTTTTATATGATCACGTAGAAAGAAACATACGTGTACATTTATAATCTTATAACAGGAAAGTTTGTGAATGTATATATAAGATTTTTGTTTTTCATAACGAGGTCATAATATTGCAGAATATTAAATGTAAGTGATCTTATTGGTATCATGAAAAGCCTTCATTTTCATGGTTATTTTGAATATAAATTGTAAGTGATCTTATTGTTATCATAGTGTCAAAGCTTCAATTGAAAGATACAAGAAAGCAAGTTCAGATTCATCTAATGGTGGATCTGCTTCTGAGGCTAATGCTCAGGTATTATTATTAATTCCTGCTATAAACTTTTTCAACAGAGCTAAACTAAATCCCTCAGCTTTATTTGAACCTAATTAAAGAATCATAGATACATCAAAGATCTTGCAGAAAAAGAATTTTGAATGAAATTGAAATGCATAAACTAACTTTTCTAACCATTATTTCATAATTTCAGTTTTACCAGCAAGAAGCTGCCAAACTGCGAGTTCAAATCAGCAATCTGCAGAATCACAATAGGCAAGTTGGATATTATCATGCATTAAGATTATGATACCAGAAAAGTTTCACTACTATAAAAAAAAAATATGAACATATCTTAAGTATTTTAATCAATATTTTATTTAGATTTAGTGTTATTCAAATATGATAATAATGTTTTGAATTGCAGGCAAATGATGGGTGAGTCTTTGAGCAATATGAATGCCAAGGATCTGAAAAACCTAGAGACTAAATTAGAAAAAGGAATTAGCAGAATTCGATCAAAGAAGGTATTTCTTGTAACAAGAAGTTTCTTCTGTCAACGTCCTTTTAAAGGATAAAATCTAATCTATATTTAACTTGTTAGTGTGTTCTTCTAATTTTGTCTTCTTTTCATTTTTGTGCTACTTTCCAAACACGTACATCAGAATGAGCTGCTATTTGCAGAAATTGAGTACATGCAGAAGAGGGTAAATGTTTTCCTTGTACTCTTCTTCAAATTTTTAAGGTCATTTTTTTGCATTATTTGTCTTTTTCTGCACTTTATGTCATTGGTTTTGAAAGGTGAATGATATATTAGTTTGTGATTTCGTTCTAATTGCCTCCACATTAAAACTGAGTGTGTTATTATAATGTTTTGCATCTATTTATTTGTCAGTTTCCTTTCAATTTGGTCATTTTTCTAGGTTTTTCCTAAACTAGTCCTTTGTGGAATAGGCTGTGTGAACTTTGAACATTCATAAAATACATTAATATACAAATAATGTTATTATATATGAACTAGAAGTTCATATATGTTGAATTTATGTCTGTCATTTCAATGAAACTGATTTTCTTTTGAGGTTTTGGATTGCAGTTTGGACAATTTGTATAATGAAAGTTTGGCTGACATTATTTTTCCCGGCTATTCCTCTTGTTCCTCAATTGTTCAAATTCATATATACGTGTGCCTGTAATTTTTATTTTTCTTTGGGGAGGGGGTACAAAATTTCTTCTATAATGGATTTCAAAGCATATAAGGTAACTAAAATGTGCGTTACAGGAGACAGAATTGCACAATAACAACCAGCTTCTTAGAGCAAAGGTTTGTCACATGGCACTCTATGGTTAATTTTTACTCTTTTTTTATGTTTTTTTTTAAGAAAAATTATACATGTATATACTAAAATGCTTTATCAACACTTATTAGGACGATAAATTCCAAATGTAATCTCCACAACTACCTCACAAGATACCATGTAATAAGTGGTATTAGGGGCTTGTTAGCACAGTTAGTTTTAGAAAAAAATAATAGTTGTTACTTGTCTTTGTACTCAGTTTCTTAAAATAAGAAGCTAGAGACTTTTTTGGGATCAAGGAGTATGAATAAACACTCTTGTGTAATTCGTGGGGATAAATTATAATTTCAATAAGAGTTGTTTTTTCTCTGAGACTTATTAGCTGAGAGTAAGTATAGTTATGGAAAATGATTTTTTGACTATTAAATTTTAACAACTTTCTTTTATAATCTTAAGTGGCATTTTTTAAGTGATTCACTAATTTTTCATTTTCTTATTCTCAATATTTCAAAACCACTTAGAAGATGACATCTCATGTTGTAAAAAAAAGTTGTTAAAGTTTAGTAGTTAAAATATCATTGTTCGATAGTTATTATATCATGAGGAATATGTAGTTGAACCATTTGTGTTATCTTTAACTTACCTTCCACTTAGCATCATGGTTAAGATATATTATCTTTTCTTGTCCTTGTTTGAGTATCAAAATAGAAAAATGGGTGAATTCTTTGACCCACTATAATAGAAAGTTTCATCTTTTTTTTCAAGATTAGAAACACTAACAATGTCATAAATGTATGAAAAAGAAAATCATTTGTCATGACAATTAAGAAGGTAGTGAGTGAATCTTTAATATTGTGGAAAATAGCAGTTGTTTTTGTAACTTATTTTTTGGTTTGAGAGTGTAGATGGCAGAAAGGGAAAGGAGTGAGCATAATGTTAACGTGTTGTCTGGAAGCACAAGCTACGAATCAATGCAATCTCAGTTTGATTCTCGTGGCTTCTTCCAAGTCACTGGATTACAACCCAATAATAACCAGTATGCTGGACAAGACCACATGTCCCTCCAATTTGTGTAAGCTTTCTCTCTTGCAATTGCAGTACCTTTAACATACATTCATTATGTAATGGTTATTGATTTAACTTGTTCATAACTTAAATTTGGTTTATGAAAAACCCTAAATCTAATTACTGTTCCTTTATGTTGTGCAGTTGAAGAGTTTAAGGTTGAGAAGGCTAAAGACTGAGATTTAGTATTGTTATTGAGTATGATATGTAGGGAATATGCAGAAGTGAATAGGTGAAATTCATTTAAGTATTCCCCTTAGTACTATATATGTTGTGACTTTGTAGACTTCAATAAGCTACCCTGTAACCATGTGAAAGGTTCTATGGACTGTTTATTATGTATACTGATACTCTGAATACAGAGATTGCACCATGCCATATTTCTCAACTTTTGTTGATTTTCCATTAAAATAGTCCTTCTTATATATCTTTTTCACATTTTACTTACTATGATTTCTAGGTTTTTTACATGCAATGGTTCATGAGTATGCTTGATTTGGATATGCTTTATTTAGATAGCAGCACTCCCCATGCATGTGTTTCTTAGTTTACATTGCAATCTCATTATCACAAATTTATTATTATTTTTTATCGATAAATATTTTTTTACTGGGAAGTTGAACCAGAACTTCTCGGTTGTCTCAACAACAATTATATGTATTCAGTTCTACGTGAAAGCTTGAGAGTTGAAAGGAACGGTGTTCAATCTACGGCCACAAGATTTCCTGTTTGTGAAAATTTTAAGGCCAGATGACTAGTGAAATAGAATACTAGAAGCACACCGACAGGCATTACCAAATTGAGAAAATCAAACTTAAGAAATTCCAATTAAGTAGTAATACAGTGTATGATTCAATGTTTATAAATAATTCAATAGGAGTTTGATAGAGATCAAATAATTTTAATGAATTTTGTCAAAATAGAATTGTATAACTTTCATGTCATATTGATAAAATGAAATTTAAGTATTTACACCTCATTTAATCGTATGTTTAAACTGAAGAATTTCTAATGTATTAATCTAATTTGTTATAGTTAAACTAGAAAAACAATTAAAAATTTGATATATTACATGAGAGATGACTATGTAACATAGTCATACCCAAAAATGTATTAGTCATTAAAACTATACAATTAGATTCTTTGAGATAGTTTCAAGACTTAGAGCTGATTTCCATAAAAGCAAAATTGGAGTTTTGGGTGTGTATAACGATGTACTCACATGTCTTAAATTGTAATTCAATGAAAATAATTTTCAAATGTTTTGGAATGATTATAGGAGGTAACCCAACAAAATAATCTATTTTACAACAAGTGATTACAAAAATTAAAAGCAAATTCTTCAAAAGGAAAAGTAGATATTTATCTTTTGCAAGACCAACATGCTTAATAAAATTATTAATCACAGCGTTGTTCCTTTTGTTATTTCTCATTTTATAAAGCCTCAATAGGTCTTTGTCATATTATCAAGAACCTCCAAAGAAAGTTATTTCTCATTTTCTTTAAAAGATTCTTAAAATCACAAATATATTAAAAAATTACGAATTTACAATCAATTTAAAGGATTAAGGCCTTTAAAAAAAATCATAAGAATGTTGTATTTTAGATTTTAGAATTAAATGAATCTTTACCTATTATTCTATTCTACAAAATTCTGTGGATCCAATACATTTTATACTAATTAGTAATTTTGAAAAATGAAAAAAAGTGCATGCTCAGTATAACTATATCTCAAGCAGAACTTGTGAACAAAACATATATGTAATTTTCAAAATAATTATTAAAGTCTGAGAAATATATATAACAAGTAAATAATAAAATTCGGATTAAAAATATAATATCAACACATAACTAATTACTTCTTTGTTTATCAACCCCATAATATTTAGTACACATATATCTTAAGTTATAGTAGCTCTTTGACTTCTTGGTGTGAAACTCCTTGTTTCTTTTGTTGTAAAGGGTAAACAATTAATTATCATATAATTAATAATAATAATAATAATAATAATAATAATAATAATAATATATCACACTACCATACGTAAACAAGAAATTGAAAAATATTATTAAAAATTGAGTTGTAAAATGAACAAATAAATAAAAGAAATATAAACTCGTATATAGAGATATATTAAAATATAAATTTGTGGATTAACTCGAGCTACCACGAGTTCTAACAAGAACATAATTAAGGAAAAGAAAAATATCTTGCAACAAATATAGGTTTAAGACCTAACCCCATCAAACTACGTACATTGGTAATTTAAAACTTAGTACTACACAACCAAATCACATTTTTAAAAACATTCTCACCCAACTCTTCTACTTACTCAGACAAGAATAACAAATTCATACTCCTTAGTTGATTTAGGCAAATGAAGTATAAAACTCCCATACATGAAGAAAATGAGAAAACAAAAAAGATATATAAAACAATTGTACGGAACCTAACTCAAATTTCGTATGGGTATACATTGATTTATCATATGTTGTCTCTTTAAAAATAGGATCTAATCTTTAAAATTATAGACAACCAAGCCAAACTTTTAAAAACACCTCCACCCAACTCTTCCACTTGCTCACATATATATCAATAACAAATTCATACTCCTCAGTTGATTTAAACAAACAAAATATAAAACTCTCACATGAAGAAAATGGGCCTTTTTTTATTTATCATTTGTTGTCTCTTCAAAAAATTGGATCCAATCATATTGATAGACAATTAGTAAAAAATCTTAGAGAAATTATAAAGAATATGTAATTAAATAAAAATAAAGTTTATAATAAATAAATAGTAGGTTCGTTTAAACTTATTTGTAATTTTTTCACAAATATAATTTTCATTCTCGATTTATTTTAAATTCTATACTCTGACTTTAATAAATTGATCTTACATGTTTTATCGCTAACACTTCGTGTGTTATTCATTTTGCAACTTACAAGAGTAATATTTTCAAATTATAAATGTTAATTAAAATTATAGAAAAAAAAAAAATATATATATATACACTAAAATAGTGACTATTATAAATAAAAAATTATAATTAATTGGTAAATTAATCACTTATTAATTAGAAACTAATTTAAACACCAATTCCTTTAGTAAGAAAAACATTGATAGCTAATATTTAGTGACAAATTTTCTTTGGTAGTTAAAACTTTAGTAGCCAAATTTAAAAACCAATTTAGTGATTAATTATAATTTTTTATTTATAATAGTGATTATTAGTAACCAATAATTTTTTATTTTGTAAATTGGTATCTAAGTTGGTCATTATAATGATTAATAAATTTTGATCACTAAGCTGAATTGTTAACAAAATATTTTCTTGTAGTATATAAAAACTAAATTTATAACCTTTTTTATTATTACTCATATCTACTCTTTATTACTTTAGTAGATAACGAGAAAAGTTATGACTTTTGTATGGAATAAATTTTCATTTAAGAGTTGTCATTACACACAAGTGACTAAAGATCGGTAACTAAGGATCTGTTCGTTTGGATAGATTGTGATGAGCGAATTCATGAGGTTATTAACTGTTCATTTTCAACAAATTTTGAGCAAATAAATAAGAGAATTTGTGAGATGTATATCTCAACAAAATGAAATGAAAGGATTTCTAGGATTAAATTAAATTTTTACCTTAATATCCCTGATCCTAAATTCAGGTAGCATAACATCCTAACTTATATTTGCTTCCAAACAATTTATTGGTTAAGTAAACTACATGTTCCTCTCCCCACATATATATATATATATATATATATATATATAAAAGTAATAATAATAATAATATTTAATAATAGTAATAATAATAATATTAAATAATAATAATAATATAATAGTAATCTTATATTTTAATCTATTAAAGTATTTTTTTTTTATTTATCATATCATTCACAAATTTTCGTAAACTTCACTTATAAATTTACTCACTTTACCTTCAAATCTCTTAAAAGAAACAACTAAAATTCATTCACTCAAATTCATCTAAATCCACTCAAATACATCTATTCACTGTCCGTCAAATTCATCTTCTCAAACGAACACACCCTAAGTTCAGATTTAATGACTAAAATATGATATAAGTCAAGTAATTAATTTAAATAATTTTTTTTATTAGATAATTTTATATATTTCAATATTGTATGAAAAAACTATAAAATAATTCATCCCTAATATTTATATTTATTTATTACACATATTTCAGCATTTTGATGTAACTATGATTTTTTTTAATGTTATTTGACAGCACCCTTTATCTATTTATCTATTTAAAGCAATAAGGAGTAAAAAGAAACGTGATAATAAAAAAATTGTAACTTTAATAAATTTTATAATATCTAATGTGTAATGAAAAAGGAAAATGAGTACCCTGTTTTCTACAATTTTAAATTAACAAACTATATCGAAAATCATAGAAAAGTATTACACAAAATAAAATAAAAATAACAAAACACAATTGATAAAGAAAAATATAAATGCCATGCATTATACTACTTAACTTCTTGGTGTCCAATGGTAATGGTGACCAAGCTGTAACTTTATTATAAACACATTAGAGAGAAATGAAAATAACTTAAATATGGCAGTGTGTATACTAAAGATAGAATTAAAAATGAAAGAAAGCCTAAATTTGATCGAACTCTAAGTTTCCAACTTCTCCTTCACCAGGTGACTGATATCCATTGGGTACGCAGCTTTGCCACTAACATCGTTATAAGCAATTGCTGCATTGGCTTTGTTGGCGAATTCACTTGTATGATATGCATCAAAAAATGGCCTTATACTTCTTTCCTTGCATGGCTCCTCATTAGCCACACACAGTCCATTCGACCCAACTTTGCAGCATTCAACACCTTCTACAGCACCTGCATTACCAACAAATTTTCAATAAACATTTCATTTTTTTTTTCTCAAATTTTCAAATTGTTATTACCTTGGATGTCTTTAGTCTTTTCGGTTAATATCGCAGCAGCAGTGTCAATATAAATAAATTTAGAATCAGGGAATTCTTTGTTGAAAAGATCAACTGATGATTTAAGCTCCTCATTGAAAGGGACCACTGCTTCGTTTTCCTCTTTAACACACAGTGATCCAGGTTTTCCACGTGCAGAAACTTCCCCTGGAAGGCACCCTATGGGGAGTACTGCCATCAAAACAATCTTCCTTGCTCCAAGTGAATGCAACTCCTGCATGCATGCACATTCAAACCAACAAACATCATCGTATTATGAATCTTGTACTAGATTTGTAGAATTTGAGGTAAATATTTATACCTTTAAATTCCTTGAATATTCTTTCATAAGGGCCTTGGCAAACTCGGCAGTTGAAAAGCTTTTACTTGAATTGTAATGCTCTGGCACGAAGTAGTTGTTTAAGTAATCATTGCTGCCTATACTAACATAATATAAGCACTTGTGTAGGTGTTCTTTCGCTTTCTCAGGACTCTTAAGTTTCATGCCGATCTTCGAAACTATGGCATTGTGGTTGTCCATCTGTTTTTTCAACGAAAAATGCTCACCCTGCAATACCAAATTCACCAAAACTAGGTTTTCACTCTTGGCAACAACCAAAACTTAAGTGTAACAAAATCATACGTGGCAGTGATTTGATCTAAATACGAAAGTGAAGGTAAAGATGATGCAACGTATAATTAGAGAAAGTGAAAGAGTTTGAGTTATACCCAATGTGAGCCTGTGTCGTTGAGAATCCCTGATGCAGCTGATGCATAATTCACGCCTTTCAGTATGTCTGAACCACTCGTATTTGCAAAGGGGGGAATATATGCGTCGAATCCCAAAAGCTCCGCTGCAGTTACAAAATTTCAGATTGATTAGGTTCCAAAATGAATGACACCAAAACATATTCAACCTAAGATGACATGTCCAGTCTCAGACAAAGGATATGTCTGTGTTTTTCTCTTTTTCATCAACCATGAAATATTATAACAGGTACAAGAAACACCAGAAATACAAACAAAAACGTCAACTATAACAACCATAGGTTTTGAAACAGAAACAAATAACACAAATGCAAGTTGAAAGACCACAATATCAGTTATAACCATAGGTTTCTTGGAACATATACCAATAATATTTAAGGTTCCAACAGATTTTCAATGGTTAATCACAGGTGACGATGAAACAAAACTACATAATTTTTGGGAAAAAAGAACATATATTTGGAGAATTGAATTATTACCGAGTATGTCAACAGTAGTACGGCCGTTGGTGAATCTCCCAGTGGGGCCATTTGGGAAATCAATCCCATAAGGTGGGTGATTAGCTTTAGCATCAGTTTTTAGATTGTTGTTGTTTCCACAGTCTGACAGAGAGTCTCCAAAGATGAAAAAACCAGGTACTTGGGGATCACCTGCAACAACGCAATGTCGTTGCATGTACGTTGCGATCAAGAGAAAAACACCCACTAACCATAACTTGGTTTCA
>Ga0099822_1005607_pt1 | contig 16395 bp, 8 predicted proteins | sample CowpeawhiteBW_FD_76839 | JGI IMG/M metagenome (GOLD analysis project Ga0099822, IMG submission 76839) | Root nodule microbial communities of legume samples collected from California USA - Cow pea white BW | ecosystem: Host-associated > Plants > Roots > Nodule | place: USA: California | collected...
ATATATATATATATATATATATATATATATATATATATATATATATATATATATATATATATGTATATGTATATAATAAAATAAAAACCTATTATTTTAACAAATGATCATTTTAGTTAGAAAGTTTTGAATTGAAGGGTAAGGGCAAAGAAATTGAGTTAAAACAAAAAGAATGGCAAAAGAGTGAGTGTGGAAAAGGTTGTGTTTATGATCAATCATTGATGTTGTTTGTGACGTATTATCATCTGGGGCTCAATGAAGTCAGCATTTGGTATAAAAGAAATGCTATGAATTGTATCTTAAAATATTATCACAGGTTGAGCGGAAATTAGTTTAGTTACTTTCACCGGCTACTGTATATTTTAAAAGTATAACAAAAAAAAAATAGCCTTTCGACATTTTCGTTGGAAAGCGTTCATCGCAAAAAGATGAGACAATAGACTTTTCGTCATATATAATGTGTTTGTTTTTGGTTATTTGAAAGGGATGTCCCACCAATGAAATGGGAGTCCCACAACCCACCATTACTTTAGTCATGCACGAATTAATACACAGGCACCTAGTCAGAACTAATTTTTTTCGCATTTAATTTAATTTATTTTTTATGCGTCTACTCATTTAAAGATGATTATTGCCGAGTATTGTTGTTATGATTCTATTTATCAAATTGTAACATAAAACATTCCATGTATTAAAATTATAAGTATTGTTTTTTCATTCCGAGAATGTGATACTGAAATTGATAGAACGATTAGAAATAACACGAATGAATTAAAAATAAATAAAGCATAAAATTTAATCAGAAACTTTAGTTCTCAAAATAAATTTAAATTCTTCATTTTTATCAAATCCTCACTTATTTAGATAAAGACACAAGCTTTTGAAGACAATCATGGTGAAGATGATAAGATTAGTTTGAAGATTGTATCTCGTTTCTTAACCACCAGAAAATCGTAAAATAGGGCAGAAAATGTCAATCAATCACAACGGATAAACTGAGCATAAAATGGTTGGCCATGGGCTAGAAGGCCAATCCTTAGTGGGGTGTTAGAGATTAAGAAAATGTTTGTATTCATTCAATTCAAGCATTAGGCAGTGAGGTAGACGTGAGTGAGTGCAGTTTTCAACATAAAATTGATTTAGGAAAAAGGGTAAGCAACGGAGCAGCTAAAGACAATAGCAGGATCCATGGCCATGCATTGTCTTTGTGTTTAATAGTTTAATTTTGCTATGTTTCAATAAATGTACACATCACATCGAATAATTTTCAGGATGCTTTAATGGTTCCTCAGGAATTTGTCCATAACTAACATTAAACCAGCAACTGCCACTAGAGAAGGCAAGTCTTCCACAGCCAACCTGGGCAGCCAGGACAGGAGCACTCAATCGCACAACTCTCAGTTCCTAAGTTGAAAATTCAAATACACACACGCTGTTTACCCTACAACCTTTCACAATGCTGTTCAACTACTTGCTGTACACACTGTTCTTGCAAATGGCATAGGAATTAAGGTTCCATAATACATGTTCTTGGCCAATATTTAAAGCCAAAGCAAGTACACAAAAACTCAACACGGTGGACTTCAATTTGCACAAACTTACGGTAACATGGGATCTCCAGAAGACGCAAGCATTTGTAAATTTGTTTCTTCAGCTGCCCGTTTAGAAGCATATTCTTGCATAGAATCACCTGCAAATAATTATTAGATCATTAATCTAGTCAACTTTAATCAACTATTGGGTTGGTCTAGCTCGTCTTTAAGTTTCGTTCAAACTGTTTCATGCCAGATCAAATTCAGTGCTTCTAAACTTCCTTTTTTCTTTTTTGGAACCAGTGTTCGTCCTTGGGTCCTTCATGCAATACCGTTTTGATCCCTATATCCTATGTCAGCGTAGTATTCAGGAACACTACAACTAGTTTGATCCAGCATGTTCAACAGTTAAAACTATTTTGAAATGATTGCGAAAATTGGAGCTTGATATGCACACGTACATTGAGAAAGAAGACAAGGAGGTTAACTTGCAAGAAAATAACTAGGAATTGTTCTCATGGCCACAGAAGGTAATCACTAGACATACCAAAAGATTGACGAAGCCCTTCTTTTACAGCATCGAAGTTCTTGTAAGTGTAACCCACGAAGCTTAGATCTTTGGTAGTTAGCATCTGTGGGAATTAGGAGGAAGTTCAAACATTAAATTATGCCATTTTGTCTAACTATAATAGCAAGGTGTATAACAGATACTTGAAACAAAAAATACGCTAGTCAACAATTTATTAAATGTCATACTTGATGGATACATATTACATACTAAAAGAAAATGACAGAAGAAGAATAAGTAATCAATTGTCATCCAATCAAAGAATAATATTGCATAGTAAGTTCGTTGGCTGTTATAATAATCACCTTAAAATCATATAAAAAAGTATAGTGCAAAAAATTAGCTATTGAAGACTGAGAAACACTCTCCAACTATGAACCAGAATAATCAAATAAAGACTTTTGACTCTGTAGTCATGTAATAACAGTCTAACACAAGGGCAAAACAAATTGATAAGATGCCAGCTGAAACAACTCGCGAGGTATTTTGTAGTGACTGTAAGGACTTTAGCTCAAATCATGCTTATAAGAATCTCGAGAGAGCGAAGAACCACACCACGAAAGTTAACTACAGTAATAAGGGATCCTAAAGTCTATGAGATTGGTTCCTAACATCCCACCACACTCAGTCCTGTTATATGAGCTGGCTAGTCCATGATTAGTCCTGAACAAACACTAAAATGTCAGTGTTGCGTCACGACCCGCTCTGCTTGTTTCCAGTTGAGAGCCAGGGTGAAAGACTCTAATGCCAATTAATAAGAATCTTTGGAGAACCCCATCACAATAGCTAGCTCTGTAGTCGGAGAGCCTAAGACCCATAAACGTCACACTAGAATCTCGTACGTATGCCTTGCAAATCAAGTGTTTAACCAAAGCAGAGGAAGATGAGAAGGGTAGTGATACTAGAAAGGAAGAGTTGCTCCCTACTGTAACTAACATCGAAGAAACGAAAGATTAAAAAGAAAATAAATACAAGAGTTGCTTATTTATTTAATTCTAATCAAGATTTTGAATCGATCCCACTTTGCAGTTTTTCTTGATATTGCAGGAAATTGCAGATAAATGGGCCCACTATAGCTACAAATTGAGGTCACAAAATCAGAGTTACTGTAAACTTGCAATACCTTTACATTACGTCCAAAATTGTGATCACGAACCGTTTTTTGAAATCATGATTCCAATATAAGAAAGAACAATATCGATTAAAAGGATATATGATCATGCAGTATGCACTTGTCCTTCACCAACGGTAAGAAGGAAATTAAAAGTCTGATTACAATGAAACTTGCATTGCAGGAAACGTATAAAGGTAAAATAAAATAAAAAAGAAAGATATCATGGATAGAAACAGTGCATTCCCTGCCCTGTCACCCCAGCCACTACCCAATTACCCATCCACCGCACACCCTACACGTCCTTTCCTATCACTGCTACACCCTCATTTTCACTATCCTGCTGCCAACTGTCCCTTCAGTAGAGACAAGAAAACCATTGCTATCCATTCCCTAAACTGCCATTATCCTTCTTTCTCTTCTTCGGCAGACTTTCGTTGGAGACCCTTTGTGTCTCCATCGATTTCCAAACAAATTGCTGTTTGTTTCCCCATTTTTTGGACAAGTCGAAATAGACAATTCCTGGACTACCCAGCTTAGCACCAAGAAAAATTTATAGAAGCAACATGGTTTGTTTCGATTGTTGATTACCACCCTTGATAGGTGGGAATCATACAACAAATTCCTTTTTATGCCATTACACGCACTAACCTAAGTAGATATATTTCAAGAAGATGAAAGGGTACCTCGCTTTATCTATGAAAAGCATACTCGCCATCTTATAATTTTGATATAAAGAACAATAAAGAATAAATTATTTTCATAACTCGTATAAATTTTAACTGTTATCAGCAACGGTATTGAAAAAGTATCACAAATCAGTGAAACCAAATTGACGAGAGGAAGTATAACAGCCCCAAGGAGCAAGAATCTGACACTAGCATAATATATTTTTATCATTTTTTTTAACACAGATGCGTTAGGAATGGCTAGAAATTCAAAACAATATTTCTAATCAAAACCTTAAAGTGTGATCCAAACAACTATATTCGTCATAAACACAATACAATTTAAGGTGTGTTTGAATAAACATATCTACTAGAGAAATAAGAAGAAAAAATTAAATGAGTTTTCTCATAAGTTGAAATTAGCCTGTGTATGCTCAATTGTACAAGCTCTCCCGTATTACGTTCTCTAAAAGATAATATTTAAATCATACATAAACTAATTTAAGTTTATGGGGAAGTCTATTTAAATTTTTTTTCTTCTCCTAAAAGTAAATATGGAAATTTACCCAAACAAGTCCATAACACGTCTTTACATATAACAATTGATAGTGAAAAAGTTTAACGAAGAAAATTGTGTAAAGAAACTAATCCAAACAAGTGTACCTTTCGTGAGGATCCAGACCCACTTCTTGCCGCTGTTGGTGGATCCACCTAACAATTCCCCAAAGAATACAATGAGAAAATCTTGAAGGCTTTTTCTACAGCCAAGTACACAACATAAACATGGGCATTATATGCAATCAAGAATACATAAAAAAATGTCATCGAAGTGGAAAGATGATGTAAGAACTCTTAGTGCGAGAAGTAAGTCTTAGTTCTAGGAATAGATGTTACTTAGAACAAACATAAGAAGGGAACCTTATACAAGAAAGGGTTCCAAAACTATATTAGAGAGGAAAAGTAACAATAGCAGGTTCAATGTCCAAAATTGAAATCTCTGTCCCAGATCTCCTTTGCTAAATTCAGTTCAACAGCTTAACGGGTGTTGCTGAATTTATTATACTAAAAGATTGAACGGAAAATACATTCAAGATGTTAACTGCTCATGATTGGTAATGTTTCACTTTTAGGACAAAGATAACATGATTGAAGTGGAAAGATTGAAGGGAAAATACATTCAAGATAATAACTGCCCATGATTGGTAAAGCTTCACTTTTAGACAAAGATTCCCACAAACTTCCACATATTGTACAATCCAAGCTTTTAACAATTATCAGATCCTGGGTGGGGGGAGGAGGTTACCTTTTTCATTTTAAAAGTCCCACATTGGCCATGAAGAGTATCAAAATTTAGAAATATATAACCAAGACAAATCTACATTTAACAACAGAAACTTTGTTATGTCAAGCTAAATTGCTGGTTGCAGTGTAAGTGGTCTGGTTTCGACTGAATTTAATCTCATTTTCGACTCAACCCAATTAAAATAATCGGGTTGGACCGAGTTTAACTATATTTTATTTAACAACCCAATTCAGTCTACCCCTATTATAATTGGATTGGACCGGAGCATAAAATGGGGTAATTTTAAAAAAATTGTTACCTTTAAAAAAAATTGTCAAAATAAATACTTTTAATGTTTCTTAATATTTAAAAGGTAAAAACAATACTTATGACACACATAAAACATATAACATTTTTATAGTAATATTATTAGACAAGTAATAACACCAGTTGGGTTGCGTCGAGTTCATCGGCTCTCTAACTCATGAAGAAACCAATTCTAATTGGGTGCACTAAAACAGTACAACCCAACTCAACTTACAAAAGTGAAATAGGATTAGATTGGATTAGGATTACCCGGTTGGGCGCAACCCACTTACACCCCTAATCGCTGGTAACATTGAAGCACAATTTTCAAAAGATTAACGGCAAAATTAAATATTTGAAGTTTTTCCAACAGTTCGTAGCAGTTCTTCTGTTAGAGAATATACAGAACGGGAAATAATGGGGATAGCGTGATGAGTTCCTATTTTATACCTCATCAAACTTCATGAAGTTTTGGGTATCCAGCTCCCCGTTGACTTGAGGTTTAAATGCTGCCTCCATTTCATACAGTTTCTCCCACTCCACACCATTGAACCATGGATGAGCCTGGTATATACAGAACGTATATTAAGTATGACAGGTAAAGAAAAAAAAAAAAAGAGGCTGACACAGCCTCTCTGGCAATATTATAATAATTAAAATAAAACGAACACCTTACCTTTATTTCTTGGGCCCCTCGAGTACCTAACCTATGATCAACATCACACAGCAACCTATAAATTAGATCCTTGGCCTCAAGTGTTAACTGGGTATCTTCAGGAAATCTTAAATGATTTCTCCAGTGAACAATCTGAAAACAATTAGTGAACTTAGTGCCAACCAAAAAGAACAGAATCTTGGAAACACTGACTCTTCTAGGTAACATAACTAGAAAGGCGTAAAATACACCCACATGGTTTAATTACTTCTCTTACATTTTCCCTCGCAGAAAAGCTGCGCTGGAGACATAGATGATATAGAGGTCCAATTACCTTAATCTTAACTACTATTTAAAACAATGCGGGTGGCTAAGATCAACAACTTGTTTAAATCAAACTCCAAATCATTTTCGAGCAATGGATCTTTTACCATTTTAAAAATCACATCTCCCAAAAGCTAGAGTTATTATTAGTGACGGCAGATAAATAGTTTTATTACATCTCCAATAGGTCATTTTTCAAATATTCCTTATTATTCTAATCAACACAATAAAATCATCCTAATTCAGAAATAAATAAATAAGCTAACCTCCCCGTCCCATCTCCATCCAAGTACACCTTGGTGTCCTATTTTAGTTAACTTTTCACATTGTTTAAATTAAATAATTGTGCAAATGAGGGTTAGCTCAAGTGCTTAACTGAAATGATTGAACAGCGTCCCAGACCTTGGGATGAAACAACTATCACCAGGCTTTTGCCACCTATCCTTGGTTTTATTAGTTGTCATGTTTTATCAGGGGAATAGAGAGAGGTGATAAAATATTTGAGTCTCAGAATATGTGTACTAACAACGGGAGACGGTGTCAATTTATACATCGTCAGCTTAAACTGCTTGTCTCCCTTTGGTTTTCCAGGATTTCATTAGAGGACACAGTAAAGCGGTAGAATGAGTTTAAGAAAGAATACAAGCGGTAACAATAGGAAATGGCACAAAGTGTCAAGTCCCCTTCAGATTAAACTACATATGAGATGCAATAAATTATTAATTTATAATATGAAGTCTTTAAACTAATTAAGATTGGTACCTTTCTGCAAGTGGTTATTGGGTCATCGGAGTAAAATGGAGGGTAACCAACCAGCATTTCATACATTATTGCTCCCAGTGACCACCTGCCATATGCTCAAGCCAATTAAAATTGTACAAATTCAAATGACCAGCCAAAGACATTGAACATAACTACAGCTTATAGATTAAATACAACAAAAAAGAGTAGCAATCCTCCCAGGTAAGAACTAAAACAGAAATACTTCAGGTAAGAACTAACCAATCACATTCCATCCCATAGCCTTTTTTCAGAAGTACTTCAGGAGCAATGTAGTCTGGTGTCCCCACCGTTGAAAATGCCTTGCAACGTCAAACAAGGAAACAGAGTGAACTGAAAGGCTTTCCTATTTCAGAAGTATTAAAATAAGAAGTGTAATAGTAATTGTAGAAGATGCAATTGAAAACCATAATTCATGTGCAATGGATTCAACAACAACCGTCATCAAGAACTAAGGTCTTACTAAAGAGAATAATTGCATAGTAGCCCAAGTTACACTATCCTCAAACCATACAATAAGACTGAACATAGGGACAGAGTCATTCTACAATTCAGAAAGGACCACAGCTTAAAAATTTTAAAACCTCCCCATTTTCATAATTCAAATATAAAAGTGTGGAGTTAGGAGCCTTCAAAAGACATTTTTTCCTTAAAGAACTCTTGAAAATTATATTCCCCCCCACCCGAAAAATAGACACATAAATGTTAAGATTCTAGCTCTGTTTACTTTTGTATCATTCAAAGGAAAGGAATCTTCTTATATCAATGCAGGTTTTGATTTAGGCCACAGAATCCAAATACAGACTATGAAACCAAATACAGACATGAGCGTGATAAAAGCTAGGACCATCTCTATGAAAATATCTTGTTGGGTTTAAATAACTAAAGCATACCAACTTCCTCCTGTTCATCTGCCAATGCTGAAGCTGTTCACGAGGACTTCTCCAGCTGCTGCGATTGTCCGCATCACGCAAACATCCATCAACATCCATTGGCTCTGCCAAAGTCTCATCATCCATGGTCTGATTTTCATGCAGTGTAGACAAGGCAATACAATCGAGAGGCTTACAGAGACCAAAATCAGAGAGCTTCATGTGACCATTTTTATCCAGAAGTAGGTTATCAGGTTTAATGTCTCTGAAAAATAGATGACAATTGTAAATATTAATATGTTTGTCTAGCATGTAAAAACAATTAATTTCATCACCCTATAACCATCAACCCTGATAAAACATATAAAGCTAAAAACTTTAAGAGCACAGCCAAACTGAACCTGTGAATGTAATTGTGTTTGTGAATAGATTCTATAGCCAGAACACTTTGTGCAATATAAAATCTAGCAACATTTTCACTTAAGGTGTCTTCCCTCATCAGCAGAGTCATAATGTCACCCCCAGGCAGATACTCCATAATCAAGTACAAGTACTCAGCATCCTGAAATGAGTAGTAAAGCTTCACAATGCAATGACTGGCAACTTCAGCCAGCAAGTTCCTCTCAGCTCTAACATGTTCCACCTGTTAACAAATTGGAGCTCGTGTAAATAAAATAGCAAATAAGCATTCTTCAAGATATTTATTCATCCACTAACATGGGTGATCCTTCTGAAATGGACACAGTATAACCACATTAACATTGGAATAATACATTTCAACCACAACAGAACTTTACGGGACTATGAAGAATACTAAATCACATGCCAAGTCTGTAATTTACATCTGGAACATCCATCCATTAGTAATTTTTACGTTTTGTTCTACTCAGCACTGTGTATATTTCTCACCTGGCCTCTCCTAAGCATTTCAGATTTCTTCAGCTTTTTCATAGCATAAATATTTCCAGATTTCTTCTCCCGACACAGTCTGACCTGTAATTGAACAAGTTAGCATAAAATAATACCATTACATAGTAAGCAGCCAGCACAAAGAAGATTTCCATTTGCAGACAACACAATAATAATATAATGCCTATTATCCAGCTAGAACTTTTTCATGCACAAAAATGCATGCCAAGGCAGTACTGACCTCCCCAAAAGCCCCCCTTCCAATGATGGTCAAAAGTTCAAAATCATCAACACAAATCTTGTGCCTTTTCAATCGCATATATTCAGTCTCCTTCCTCTCTAAATCTTTGATAAGGTTGATGCGCTCCTCATTTGGCACATCCGAAGATGCTAATTTTCTTTCTAACACCCAACGCCTTGAATAAAAAAAAAATGTCAGTGTCAGCAACTCCAAAACACAGGGTGAACAAGAGATTTGCACCATACTAGAGACTGTTTTATGAAAAGAAATAAGCATGACCACTACAACAGAGGCCAGGATACACTTTAGAATCTTCAACTGTTTCTTTTTTCAGATGAACCTCACAAAAGGAAGAGCATGCATTAGGTTGTTTCACTTTTACCAGATTTGGCCAAACTATGATGTCATATCACACAAGGTGACGAATTCCTCATATGGTCAAGCCATTAAATAGTATAATTTCATTCATTAATGGATACACCGGCATCATATCATAATGGCATACCTTCCAAAGAAAAAAAATTGTGAAATACATAGTTTATTTCATCCACAGTGTTGAAGATAATTCCAAAGCAAATAATTTAATTATTCTTAGAGACCCCAGAGAGTCAATCTATAGAAAAAACATATCATTGTCCTTGTTTATGATTCTAAGTAGTTTGAGACACACTTCTTATACTTTCCAAGCCTTATGATTGCATCAACATAGTCCTTTATTTCCAGTCTTCGTTTAATTTGGGCACCTGGCATTGAACCAAATGAGATGCTTGTGTAGTTGTTTGCTATGCTTATTAAATGGTAAAAATAAAAAATAAAAAATCTATAAAAATGTTGTATGATTATGAGATTAATTATCTTGAGTACTTTTAATAATGCAGTCAATCTAGGCTGACCCATATATTTGTCAATCAGGGTTGATTGCACAATCTTGCACAAGACATCAAAAAATATATCTAAATTATTATCTAGGACGAAGCCAGGTAAAAAGTAAAAAAGAACAATAAAGATCGTGCACAGTTCAAGTTGTCTAACTATAACAAGAGGAGGCAAATCATTTATTAACAGAGACCAGAATGCTCAATCAGTTTAAAGATATCATTGTACTTGCTTATGATACTAAGCAAGATGAGACAAATGCGCATTCCTTCTTTTCATTGCATCATTATTGTCCTTTAGTTCCCATTTAATTTGGTCTCTGCTATCAAATTACAACATCCTGTGAGGTGCTGATGTGAAGATGGGAAGACACATTTGTTAGAAATAAAATACTAATTGTTTCCGTTTAATCTAGTGAATTCAATGTGAACTTTGAAAAAATTGTGGCTGAGAAGTCGTCGAACCCAACAGGTACATGAAAAGATCAAACTAGCATTGACAAAATGCTGGCATGGCACATCAAAGCAATGAGTCACTCAACACCAAACTGAGGAAGAGATTTCAATTGCTAAGAGCTGAACAAAACATGAAGTTGGAAAACCAATGAGATTTAGAGAGTACAGAGGAATGTAACCACTGGTAACAAATGCAGTTAGGGATGTGCAGTGTAAACAAAATAATAAGGATCAAGGAAAACATCAAAATTAGTTTTTTGGGAATTGTGCAGAAAATATTCATAGGTCTCCTATATCTTTACAGAACCAACTATCTTAAGTCTTTTAAGTTAATCCAAACCAAACAACCTAGTCTGACCCATATCTTTGTAGATCAGGGTTGATGGTACAAACCTTACTCAGCATTAACAAATATAGCTAAATTATGATTTATGACCACAAGATGGCATAAAGCAAAAAAGAACGAACATGTCGGGTCCTAGTTGTCTAACCACAATAAGAGAAGGTAATTAATTTATAGATTCACAGCTTGACAATAAATATCAAACCAAAACAAGCATACAGATATCAAGCTGAGGAGTGCGATGATACTCCAAGACATACTTGGACTTCTCCTCACTCACTGTTCACTTGCACGGGTGTAAGATTTCAGATTACATGCCCACTCCTGGCAACTTATGATGACAAGAATTGGGAAATTAAAACCGGGTTTATCATCAAGAGCCTAGATCGTACACCATGGCATTTACTTAAACTAAGAGACCGAAACTTCTACACTGTGAGAACAAATAAAACCATCGAGTCTCACGCCAACTCAACTATGTGGATGAATTGATTACCGTGTATGAAATACCCCGTGCATTAACTTCAGCTCAAGGACCAGAACTTCCAAACAAAGCAAATGGAGTGTGACAATTATGGATTACTTTAAAAATCATTAGTCAAACCAAACAGATTCACACAAGGATCAGTTAAATTGAGCAATTATCAATTATGAGCAAACTAAGCCCAAATACAGTGATTCACACAGAGATTACCTCGGCTACAAAGGCATGAGAAGTTGAAAAAGGTAATTAAATTATAAGATCTAACCCTTAATTAGCATTGAGCTCCATTTCAACGCAAGGACTGAGTTCCCTAAACACTGGCGTTGGAGAATAGCTGAGAAAAAAAAAATTGAATAATCAACAATTTCGGTACCTCTCCTTCCTCTCTTGGATGTTCTTCATCTGAGCCCTATAATGATTCTCAATGAACTTCTTCGCCGCCGCCACCTTCTCCATGGTCAAGCTTGACCCCAACACCTCCTCCGCTACGTTCTCTTCCTCCTCGAGATCCTCCATCTCTCTCTCTCCCCGCTGTGAGCGTTGTCTAGCACTCTGAGTGTGAGTGAGAGAGAGAATAATGTGTAACTCCAACTCCAAGTGTATCTATTCTTTATTATATGTATATAAATCTAACCTATCTGATTCTTCTCAACCTTTTCTCTCTCTCTACCCTCAACACACACGCACTTTCTCTCTCTACAAACACCCTGGAGCTCTTATTTATTGCAACAACGAGGAGATGATGGCAAAGATGCATTAAAGAAAAAGGCACGGATTTAGCTCTCCTGCACACCTCACCATCCTAATCCCCTGCACCTCCCTCTCGTCTTCAGCATAGCACTCCCCGTATATTCCGTGGCAAAATCTGGTTCCGTGACTGCAGCGAAGGTGCATGCGTCGCGGCGCAGGGGAAAGAGGCTCAGAATAGATTAATGGAAAAGTGTGTTGTGGGGAGGGAGTGACGCGCTGGAGAAGGAGAGTGTGGAACACTCTGCGATGTGGTAGGAGAGAGTGTTGCTGTCCTTGTCATAAATGAAATTTGGGGATTTTAGTACATGAGAACAACGAGGAGTGGGACCCGGTGTGATGGGTGTTGATTGGGTCGTGACACCCACTCTCCTTGCTTGAGACGTCTCTTTTAATTAAATTCTGTGCACTGTTATTGGCTGGTGGTGGTGTGTTATGGGTTAAGGTGCAGTGCAATGTGGTTGTGTTTTTAGTGAGCTTTCGCCCTATGCATGTATTTTCATCACTGGATATGAGTTGTCACACTCTTATTCTATATGTTTTTCTTTTCTTCTTTTCCGATAATAATAAACTTTGCTGTTTCACCTCCACTCGCACCTCCCAACAACTCCACCAATTTCTTCTTTTTCCAAATATTATTTATTTATCATGGTGTACATAAAATATTTTGTTGAAAAAATTAATTATATTAAGTAAAACTCGTTTCAATAATTTTCTGTGCTAATAAAGATTCCAAAATGGGATTTGGAGGCTTTGCCCATCTCTGTGGAAATGTCCAAATAGATAGTTTTACTGTTATCCCAGTCTAATTTGTTATATTCTTTTAAAATTTGTAAATTACTAAATTGTAAGAAATTGATAAACATAGTTGAAATTAATATTTTAATACTAGATATTAGTTTATTTCTTAACATGATATACACCCTCTTCTTTTTATCGATGAGTTATACAACTTTTGTTTATAAAAGAAGAGAATAAGTTAAATATGTTTCAAAGCATTATTTAAATATTAACAAAATATAACATTATAGATGGACAATTGAGTTATTTTAATAATTGTAATTGAGATTCTGTTGTAAGACTAATGTATAAGACCAGTATATAGTAAACATTTGTTTAAGTTTGTATTTTGATATTAAAAATTTAATGTGGAATTAATTAAAATATGATCTTATGAAATTTTAAGAATTATATTATAATATAAAATATTATGAGTTATATAGTATAACTATAATATGAAATATTATGAGTGTTGAAAAATTTAAAAACTTACAAAAATATGAAAAATATAAGATACATCACAAATATAAGAGATGTGTTAAAAATAAAAAATTTATTATTTTATTCATACAATATATATATATATATATATATATATATATATATATATATATGTGTGTACATACACGTAACAAAATATTAAGTCAAATGATTTTACAATATTTCTTTTTTAAAAATAAAGTCACAAGATTATTGATTCGAAATTTTATTTTTTCAAATGCAGATTTAGGTCGGATGTGGATTTAAATAAGTGTGGACTTAAGAAAATGTTTACTGTATAATAAAAATAAAATTATTTTAATATATATATATATATATATATATTTTAAAGATTTTTTTGGTATTATAATTGGAGTTTGAGAAATATTATTGATGTGTTGTGTACTGGGAGAAGTGTACAGTATTGATAATAAGTTGATTCAATGTGAGATTATCATCTATGGATTTTTCAAAGAAAAAAAAAATCTCTACTTAATTAATTCTGTATAAAGATGGTTAAAAAGCGAAAAAAAATATTGAAAATCCAATTTAATTAACTATATTCATAATGAATAAAAAATTTATAATAAATTAAATTTATTATTTATTATTTAAAACTAAAAACATTAATATGCTTTTTTTTTGTTTGATTATTTTATAATCTATAAATGAGAATATTTTTGGAGCAAAATAACAAACACCAAAAGAAACTAATAAATAGTTTATAGCTGGATGAAAAGATATTTATTTTAAATATAAATATAATTAAGTTGTAAATATTTAAAATATTTTGATTATATATAATTAAATTATTTTATTATAACATAATCTCTATATCACATATAATAAATGATATGTTTCATTATTTTTTAGATAATAAATAAAATTACATTAAATAATAATTATATATATATATTATTTATAAAAGATTCATAGGGTGTATAATAGGTACGTATCATACCATTTATGTTTTCCATAATAATTATAATAATAAATACCGTTTTTATTTTTTCAGTGTAAAAATATTTTTTTATTAACTTTTTATCGACCAAAAAAAATTGTATTTTCACTTATTTATTATATTTCTCCGTCTTTTGTTTTGTCCTCTTCTATTTAAAGGAATTTAAAAGTTAACAATAATAAACGTGTGTATTTTAAATTAACAATTATTTTAAGATGGACGGTACAGACATATATGGTATACACAGTCATTTCTTATTTTTATTTTTTTAATCTTCATATACACAGTCATCGAGCACATGGGTGGACCATGTTTCTACTTTATTAATATAGCATTAAATATGTAAGAAAAAAAGTTAAAATTAAAATATTTGACTTTAATGTATTGGTAGTGGTAAAAGTTTATACACTTTTTATCTTATTGCTAATTATTTTATTGAGCTGTTTTAAAATTTCAATTATTTTTAAAATGTTATTTAAGAAAAATTATAAAATCTGATAGAAAATGTCAACAATATGCTAAAGACAAATTGCCAAATTCATGTAAAACTAAACCGATTGTTAATAGCGATACTTTGTTACTTTACCCCTTTCTCAATTTATCTATAAAATACATTTTAAAATCCAAATAAAGTATTTTAATATTAACTATATAGCATAATTGGAACAATGATTTTTGTTTAGAAATACAAAATATTTAGTAAAACATAGTTTCATATCTGAGAAAAGTTTTCTCACTTAACTTTTATAAAATGAATTATCTTAATTTATCATTTTCACTGTTAAGTGGTGAAATAACATTGAACCCCAATTATTGTAACCTAAAATACATGTACTTAGCTGAATAGTCATTGGTAAGGAGAATCAAAATTTTGTCCAATAGTTTAATATTCTTTTTCAAATAAATTTATCGTAAAACTTTGGGCATGTTTATTCTTTTTATTCTTCTTGTTCTTAAACTTTCCTATATGTTTGAGTTTTATTTTACTCCATATTTTTTGTTTGGTTTTTTATTTCATTTTTAAATTCTTTCTAAATTAAAAATTATCTTGCAATAGGAGTGCATGAAGGATTAATTTCATTACAAGATATTTTATTTTAGATTAAGTATTTGTTCATTTTAAATTTCAATATTTTATTTTACTCCTTGTCAAATTTTGTTTTTGTCTGATTGTGCTGTACTATGTTTCTAAGTAATTGAAGTAATAATTTTTCTATAACATTTATTTGGACAGCTATTTTTTAAAAGTAAGTATAATTATAGTTGATGAATTATTATATAATTATTTTATTTATAGTTAAATTGAATATGAAACTGAATGACTGCACATGTTAATTTAAAAATTTGATGACAAATTTATATATAAAATCATGACATTGGATGTGAAATCCCATTTAAATAGAATAATCTACTTAATAAAATATCACATGATCATAATAATGAGAAACATAGAAGATAAGAAAGGTAACTATTACAGGCATCCAAGAGTGTATTTGTGAAAGCAAACTTGGGCATACCACCATGCCATAACAAACGCAAAGAAAAGTTAACAGTTTTACAAATGACGATGCTCCTCTGGAGCATGAAATTACAAAAGAAAAGGCATTTAGGGCCAGGACTGCTCCAGAGAGTCACACATACAAGTCCCCTAAGCTGCACCGCTACTACCACCAGGCCTACTCCCAAAATTTCCTCCATCTGCTCCCACAAGGGTGATCATCGCAAAAGAGAAAACATAACAGGAACATAACATAAATGCAAGGGTAAGCTAGTGTAATATAAATGGCATCATGGTATAGCAAACAAGTCCTTAAACAGACCAAGCATCCAACACAGTAGGTACAAAGAATCATGTTATAACAAACAAGCAGGACACTATGACTCAGTTATCCGGATAAATATACTAAGATCGGATTCACTGGACGCTTGCACTCGTGGTGGCCTCTACTGCTCTGCAGAGCCATTGCCAATGGGTTTCACCCTACCACGCACAAGGTTAACCTTCAAGCATCTAAGGCCAT
>Ga0099822_1005611_pt1 | contig 16391 bp, 10 predicted proteins | sample CowpeawhiteBW_FD_76839 | JGI IMG/M metagenome (GOLD analysis project Ga0099822, IMG submission 76839) | Root nodule microbial communities of legume samples collected from California USA - Cow pea white BW | ecosystem: Host-associated > Plants > Roots > Nodule | place: USA: California | collected...
ATGTTTCGTACGCATTTTAGGATTGTATTTGAGTTGTTTATACTGTTTGACACATTTTTTCTTCAATGTTAAGTCAAATACTATTGTGAAACGCGTTTGAAATGTCAAATAAACTTAACAAAATTTGATTAAAAGGACTAAATTCACGTATTTCAAAAGATGGAGGACTAAATTGGTTCAAAGTTTCAAAATAGACTAATTCCAAAATTCACTGAAAGTTAAGGGACCAAAAACATATTTAACCCAAAAAATAATTGCTACAAATAAATTTATGAAAAAAATTATTTGTTTATTTTTAAAAATATTTGTAGAAAAATATTTAAATAAAGAGTAACATGTATAATTTGACATGGAAATCTGCTGAGATTACGCAAAAAAGTAAAAGAGAAAGTGAATAAAATAGGTAGTGATTAATGAGGAAAACCCCACCTCACTCCTGCTTCCACTCCTTTTCTGTGTGCTGTGTGCTGCTTCTGTCTCTTTAAAATGGGCACGTAATTTGGAAAGAGAAGACAGGCAGTGATGGAAACAGCAGTGATGCACTTTGTTTACTATTTGTTGATATCAATTTGTTGGTGCAGTGGCAACATGGGGCAGGCTATTGAATTACCTAACTACACACCCATACTCTCTCGGTCAGATTTTCAGATTAGACTCTACAATGAATCCACATGGGTATCAGCCCGTGTTTCTGGAACTTCCTTCGACCAGTCCTACAAAATTGGATTTCAAAGGTTTTATCTTTTATTTCCCTTTTCAAAAGTGCTGATAATGATGTTCTGATGGTTGTTAATAAGTGAGTGTTAATGATGCACCAGGCTATACCAGTATATCCATGGCGCGAATTCCAATTCTTCAAAAATTGCATTTACTGCTCCAGCCTTAACGAGTGTGCCGTCTTCATCGTCACCCTCTGGGAATGCCTATATTGTAAGAATATTCATATCAACTCGTTTTCATGGGAAACCTCCGTTGCCCAATCCTGAACTCAAGCTGCGGATAGAGAAGTGGAAAAGTCAGTGCATAGCAGTTAGGAAGTTCGGTGGGTATGCGAATGATGATGATATTAACAAAGAAATCGAAGCTCTTCTAACTACCCTAAACAACCAATCCATAACAATACAAGATACCGACTCCTATATCATTGCCAACTACAATGCTTCCTCTCATAATACTACTCAACGCTTGAATGAAGTGTGGATAAATGTGTCGGGAATTGGGACCCAGTGCTGACTGAGTGTTGTTTTTCGTTTAAGTGCAGTATCTTGTTTTTGTGTCATTGTGCTTCAAATGGCTTGTGTCAATGATATCATGTGTGAAATGTCTTGTTTCGGCGTTTGAGGAGGGTTTAATGTAAATAAAACTAAATTATAAAACATTTGATGGTTTACTTAATATATAAAAATAGTTCCTATTGAATGGTTTAGGATACGAATTATTTCTTACTAATTCAATTCTTTGAATGGGATTATTCTGTATCACTTGTATTTTGAACGGTTGAGGTTTTATTTTGTCCAATTCACCTTTTACAACAAATTAGCGTAAAAAGTTATGGCATAAGATCGAAATGAAAAATCTATTGCCAAAACAATGTCAACTCATAACGGGTAAAGATGTTTGTTTTATATGAGATAGTGTTGGAAGGAGAAACATTTTCATTCAGCTAATCAAACATCCGCACAATGCGCTTATAATTAAAAAATATAGATATTATCAAGGTTAGGTTGTGAGGTTTTAACAGAAGTTTTTGAAAGACAAAATAGTGCTAACGAGTTTTGGAAAATATCTCGAAATTCAATAATCTTTGATTGAAGAAACAATTACAGACTATGAACATGGGTGTGGCAACGAGTCAATCCATAAAGATATTGATAACTTCAAATGATGTTGACTAAGTTGTTTTCTTTTTTCATTGTCAAGTGCTTATGCCAGTAGCAACAGACAATGAGATGGAGATACTGGTATACACAAAAACCTGTGAACCAACATCTCTTAGCCGATGAAGTGAAAATAATTATTGTTTCATTTGGTTGTAATAGCTTTAGGTTACACAGTATGCGATTTAGCAATTATAATCTTTACAGAATCAGAATATGAAAATAACTTCAAAAGCATGATCATAAAAGAATCAAGAGATATAAAAGAGGATAGAAGTGGAAGAGACAGAAAAATAGAGAAGGTGAAGAAAAAATAAGATGTCCTGAAAGCCAACCTTCTGGTTGTCCCTAAAAGTGTAAGTCATTTCTTTTTTGAGATCGTCCTCGAAACTCCATATAGAGTGCTCGCAACAAATACAGTGAAACAGTCAAACTATCAAATACTATAGCAAGCTAATGATTTTAACTAATGCAGAATATAAAAAAGGTACTTCGAATATAAATGTGGAAATATTATTAACCTGATCCCGGTCCATACACCTCAAGTAAAAACACAAACTTGATTAAGAAGTAGCTTTAGATATAATCTATGGTGAGGAAAAAGAAAGCCATTTAAATTTTTCTTAATTTACATTATTCTATGTTTATACACTTATAAATTATTCCTTAAAATTTAATATATCACATGTATTAAATCTATAAAGCCAATTTTTGTAGTCCGCAGGTTTAAATGTTGAACAGGCAGATGTTGGCACGGGCACGTTTGAAACGCCATATTGCACGGGGATGAAGAAAGTGGAGGTAGGTGGGTTTAGAAGATATGGATGGTAGAAGTCTACATTTGTGGTCTGGTCTGGACAACATAGAGTTTTCCATCCTTGATGACACCTTCAATGTCCTGAGGAGACCCATACAACCCTTCAATTTCATTTCCTGCACGGGCAATGCTTGACAAGATTGACTGCCGAAAGTTTCCATCAAGGATCAGTTGGTCTGATGAGTAATCAAGCACCACCTTCTCCTCTTCATCCATTGGCACACTGTTCAGGAAGGAAATTCAGTAAACCGGTGTCAGAAAGCATGAAATGGAATTGGAAAATAATTACTTGAAACAGTTCACAGGACCACTCTAATCTCCCAAATATCAATGCACGTACTATTTTCTTATATCCTAAGGGTTACCATTATTTATGAAAACAGAAAGACCCGAAAATGAGATACATTTACCAGTGTAGCCAATTATACTCTCTTATCCATCATACACATACCATTTTGCTAAGCCAGGCAAGTTATGCAAAGCTAGACAAATTCCATGTTCAATTCAAAATGACTTGTGTACATTGGATATAATTCTTGCCGCAATTTCATATTACAAGGGGAAAACAGTTAAAATGATTGGCATCGCGTTAAGATAATAAAACATGCAGATACAATTCAATGCCATCATTTCATTAGCTATGAACTTGTTTCATAGAATAAAATAAAAAGGTAAATAAATTTATTGTAAAAGTTCAATTTTTTTTATCAGGAAAAAGATTAATTTAACTGATAAGGAAGGGTAATTCGATCTACTTTCTCATAAAAGTTAATTCTAACAAAGTTTCTATGGAAGATGATCATCGATGAAGAGTTGTCAAAGTTCACCTGTCATAAAGACCTGCACCAGCATAACCTTCTAGGTCTTCACCATTGGAATCAGATCGAAAAATAATTGACCGTCTTATAAATAGGCCGACAGGTTTGCTAGGATAGCCCAAGATCTAAGGAAGCCCAAAAAATTAGAAAAATAATGAAAAATTCCAAAAGCATATGCCGTACTGGTAAAGATAATTCATATATGATGTTCTTATATTTGACATAATCGATAAAAGAATGATAACTAGGGCATTAACCATACAAAATACTACAAAAACAAAACGATCTTGCAGAAGTACCTGAGGAGAGTTCAAATCACTCTTTTTGCAGATAAAACTCAAAGCACGACCAGGATAAGCTCCAACCAGTGTTTCTCCAAGTCCCTTTACCACCTATATCAGAAGAGTACCACAGTTAAAATAGCTTCTTTCCCATATCGATTCAATAGTGAATATGTTTACTTAAATGGGCGGAAGAATAGGGGAAAACATGACATCATTAAACATACCTCAGCATATATCTCTGACGAATCCCCAGAGGACGGATTAGTCGTGTGGATGACAAAAGCATAATCAGCATTTACCACTTCCTGAACAAGGACAGCCATGGAAAGATACTCGTGGTCCAATTTCACTTTTCGTGTGCTGAAGTATGCCCTTTCATTCCACTTGGAGCCCCAAACCTTTTTAATGAATCAAACAAATAAATAATATTGGTTCATGACCACTAAAATATACACAAGTATTAAGGTTTTTACACTAAAATTCGAAATAGATCTAAACTACATATCTAACATATATATGTAGGAATATATTTATTTTGACTGTACATTGCAAGCATGTCCAGGTGCAACAACTTGGGAGATTTTAAAAAATAAAGGACGAACAAGGAAAATCGGTGGATAGTAGATTGTGAATGAATTCGCTTGAGAAAAGGAAACCAAAGATACAAATTTAAATTAACTTAAACTTCAAGCTTTTAACCCACACAATACATCATATTAAGAATTTCTATATCTTGAATATCCAAGAGCCGATAAATTCATAATTGAGAAAAACAAATCATGAGAAAATAACATTAAATGATTAAAGGGAAAAGCATAGAACATATGATTTCCAGAAGGCATCATTTGCAGAGTATGTGATACTAAAATGAAGAATAGAGAACTTAAATATTGGTCTCTAATAACATCTCCTGAAAAATATTTCAAATTTGTGTTGACCTTAGTGAAAATGGGTAGTGGGCAGTGGCAAAATACACAAGAAACAAAAAATTCTCTTGCATAAGATATATCAAACCCAGTTCATTCAAACAAGGAGAGAAGTGTTAACCTTTTTTATAGCCTTCCAAGCTTGTTCCCATCGCTGTTCACCTTCATCACCCGGCCAAGGCATTCCAGAACTCTTCATTTTAGTTTTCAACTCCTCAACCTGAATATAGTTAATGTATAAATTCATTGGCTTCTTCGATAAGACTCCACATCATTTACATGGAATAATTTAAAAACTGCAGGGTAGCCGAAGAACTTTAGACTAATATCAACTTTTGGTATTCCACCAAGAATAAAAGTAATATGTCGAGCATGAGACAAAAACTACTACTTCTTAAAAGAATAAATGAGTGATTTGCAAGAAATATTTGGAAGGGGTGGAAGGGGTATATGGGGTGTCATAACAGAAAAGTTTAGACTCATGTTCATTAGAATGATTGTTGGAATCCCAATTCAAGTCGAGCTATTAGAGAAGCATAATTTAAAACTTAAATAAGCAGTTTTCTTCAACCAGTCAAGTACATAATAAATAGGGACTGATAATTGTACAGTTTGACATACAAGAAATACCAAAAAGTTACACTAGATTACACGGAAACCCTCTGTAATATTAACATACTAACATATCATATAACCATCAAGACCAAACCTTGTCCTGTTAAGTGGTGTTAGTTACATAAATCAAATCATCCCACTAGTCTCTATATTCAGAGTAGTGGCCTTTCAATATTAAACGCAACAATAAGAATCAAGATAAATAAATGTTTATTGTATCATGTTAAAGTTAAGCCGGTACTAAAAGAAAAATACCAACTGGGGTGGTGCATTCAACTGTAAAACTGTTTCGCGAATCTCCTTGAGAACACTGAAGTCCCCCTCAATTAGCTCCTTTTTCAAAATATTGATCCTGTCAGCCACTGCCTGTTGATTAACATGCAGTCCAAGATTTCATTAGACTACAGGAAAGGCTGGCATAAAGTAAATGAAAAATGAGATAAGCTATAGATGTCAACCATGCAGTTAAACAATCTTTGAGATTTAATCCTATGGGGACTACTATGCTTTAGTATAAGACTTTGCCTCTGCCATAACCTCAATTTTACTCCTAGGTTATAAACAACCACTAACTGCAACATGAAGTGGGGGAAATCCATTTTTTAAAGGGTAGAGCATTTGAAATGTATTCAGGTTCAGTTATTATAAATTGTTATGAAAATTCAATTTAGCACCTTAAAAGTTCACATTCAAATATATACACCCATTAAGATTTAAGAGTTACCAACCTTCTCGTATACAAATTGAAAACTACAACGGATCAAATACAATAGTTTAGCAATTCAAAAAGCCAAAATCAGAAGCCAATGTGTGTATTCCAAACCCCAATTCAAATTATAAAAAAATCACACTAGTTGATATACATGGAAAATCCACGATAACCACAAAAAAGGAGATGCAGACGTTCATTAAGCAACCTGAAAAATATGGACAAAAATATAATATATAGAACCTGATTTGATTTATCAGAAAGAACATGTTCAAAAACTCCAAATGGTATGGCAACTGAGGTAGGAATTCCAATCCAAGAAGCTACTTTCCCCTTTAAATAAGCGATATTACGAGATTTAGCTCCAACCTGGGAACATAACTTTGAGCAAGTTATTCTGGAGGAAACATGTATAAGAAAAATGCATATGTATACCGACACGTAGTTCATTTCGAAAGCTAACCATTTCACCAGTGAATTCTTCGGATGAGACAGCATATCTACCACTAAAATTCTTTCTCGCCAGAGATATGGGTGACACTGAACCAACATCTTTCAGGTGAGTTGATTTGTCATCAGTAAACTCCCCCTCCTTGACCTGACTGTATGAAATGCCACAAAATGAAAAATTGTATAAGAAAGAAGTAAAACACAGCAATTAAGGTTGAGCAGTAGGAGGTGAAGTGAATATTTTAACAGGAAGGCATTTAAACATCTTTAGGACTTTAATCCAAAGCAGAAACAATGTTTACCTATAAACTACATCAGCAGATGTAGGCTTTAAGCGCAAAAGCTTTCCTTTATGTTCTTGGAGGTTAGCAAGGATATTGGGATCAAAGCATGTAGCAAAACAAACCTGGAAAACTCAAAACTTCAGCATTTGACAGCCATTGCATTTCAAAATCTTCTCAGCAATAAATAGCGTATCATAGGCATGGTAATATGATATAATAACAACAATACCCTTATCCCACGTGATGAAATTGAATACATGGCTCACAACTGTTGTGTTTGGTTAGAAAACCACAAGATAAATATGATAACTAATTTTTTTATTTTTTGTCTTGGATTAATAGACATTGCACTCTATAACAGGTTAGCTGATGAAGCGTGTCAAGTCTTTTAATCAAATCTTCATAATTGGTTAAGTCTAAATTTGCAATTTATATCAATCCTGGTAGAAACCCAACCTACACGAGAAAAGATGGATAAAATTACTGAAATAAGAAAGGATTTGTAAACTCTCTTTCACAACCCAGATGCTAAGACTTCAATATCGAAGGCAATCTCTGCCCAAGCCTACAGCCAAAAACTGTTAAAACATTCAGATTCCCTGATTCTACCCCTCCTTACTAGGTTTAATAACTGGGTCTCACAATGTGTGTGAATATCCTCGTTAGCCTAGTAAGGAGTAACTGACTCCCAACAACGTGAATACAAATTCCAGCACTTTCCCTATCAGCAAGTTCTCCTGGTCATTTACATTTTGACCTTTTATGTGTAAACCTTCCAAATCATGGGCTTTTGATCCAACTGTCCTTGAATTTCCCAGAAAAACCTTTTGTTTACATTATTAACACTAACAATATCACCGACTTTGAATGATTGGATGCTGAATTTAATGAGAATCAAATTTAGAATCATCTGAGAACGAAGGTGAATAGTTTTCAATAAAAATACTGTTGTTGGAGTATGCTAATTTACCTAGGGAGCATGCACTCAAATGTCATCATAGTTAAAGAGTGACTGTGCGCTATTTGAATATAGATACCACTGATTTAGTGTCAAACTGAAGATGAAACACACAGGTCTATCATTTAATAACAGCATCCTTAAATATAACCAAAATAGTCTGGCTATCCAAAGTAAGATGATACCTTGCTGTTTCTTGCTCGAACAGAAACATGAGATAGGACATCAGGCATATCAGGTGTCAGGACAGCAACTGTACCATCTGGAATTTCTTCTTCTCCTTTTACACTCTTGGCTATCAAAATTGTTGGTCGCTCGTATGTTTTGTTTTGAACTGCAAGCAACTCATCTACAACCTCAACATATCCAACAGTTTCAATTGGGCTAATAACTTGCCAGCTGTTTGAGAAAATTATAATTAGATTAGAAGGTTATAATTATCTCAAAACCAGAATGATGGTGTATGGTCTAGCCTGTTGACTATATTATATTGAAGATGACATCAGAAACAAGCATGATCAATTCACCTTCCAAGATTAGCTGTCTTTCGGAGCACAGGATCCAGTCGATTTAGAAGAGTAGATAAAGAGGCAGCAGATCCAGCACGGATAATTTCTTCAGTAAATATTTCCACCTGCAGCAGGAGATATTCTAGATACAAACAAAGGCAAAACAGAAAGATAGAGAACAAAACAATCAAAAAATACATACAGCCCATTGGTCCACGCCAAGCAGTGATCCAAGGTATTCTGCCGATGGTTGCAGAATTTCCTGGTATAATTGAGCCTTGTTTGTGAGTGCAAGGCGGGTTCTGTCAAGGACTGATTTAGCGTACAATGCCCAATGAGTGTCATTACTCTTGCACATGCTTAAGGCAAGATCCCATCCCTTCAAAATAAAACAAAGAAATACTAATGGATATTTTCCTTTGTCTGATTAAATATAGACCAAGAATATCTGAAGACCCAAGACACTATGTAGCACCATTACTGGAACAGCATCAGTGGTTTTCTTGCATTGTTAGTTATGATCCTTTATACTCAGCTTTAAGAAACTTAAGTTAACACAAAGCAAATTCAATCCTCAAATTAATGAGGAATGAATATTTAAAAACGAATGTTGATGAAAGAAATTCCCACATTGTGTGACCACATTACTGTCAATTATAATCCATGAGAACAGTGGAATTGACCATGATAAAAAATAATAATTGCACAATTAACAACTGAAAGAGCGAGTTTGGGAAAAAATAATTTTAAAGATTTCAGTTCTTTATGGGGTAAAAAAAGATTGCAATTTCAACTATATGTTATTTTAAGGATAGCAGCTGACATTTGTAAGAAAATCCAAAAGAAGCTGATTTTATGAATATGATAAATTGTAACATGATTGTTTTTCAACAATGTTTTTCCCTTTCAGCTTCATATACATATTCTTTTTCTCATATCCAAATGGAATAAATTATCTTAAAGCCAGTTTTCAGCAAACTTAGATAAATACAAATGATTTTTGCTGTAATCAATTATACATATAATTGATTTTTGAAATAACATACCACATCTACAGGCTTTATAAGCCTGAGTCTGAGTTTTGAAATAACCCAACTAGTGAGTACGAAACAAAAAGGGACAAATCACTATACCTTCAAACAGTAGATAAGATCTTCATTGTCATCCGATGAAAGGGCAAGATTTTCAAGAACCAAGATGATGAAGTACATTATTTTCTGCAAAGTCCACACACCAGTGTATAACAGAATTTGATTTAAAATATGTATCAACACAACAAAATTCAGCAAGCAACATTTAAAAACAGTTACACCCCAAAAACAGGGAATTACCTCAGGTGCAGCATTGTTTAATTCCTCATAACCCCTTTCCACTGCTGTTCTCACGGTAGAATCAAGAGCAACATCCAAAAATATAAGATCTTTCAGACGACTTTGGGATTTACTGAGTGATGGTTGGAGTTCCAGACGAGCCTCAAGCAATCCCTATTGAATAGAAACAAACATATATTAATAGGACTGACGCTTTGTATTTCACACCACATCAAATCAATATCAACTTCACGTTATTCATTAATTAAATATTCTCACTTTTTCCTCTTCTCATACATAAATTATATAATTTCAATATATACCTCAAGAAGTGGTTCAACATTCTTATCTTCAACGTGCTCCATGACAAACTCTAGTAATCCCTGCTTGTGGTAGATCAAATAAATATTTTTATATTTCAGAAGACATAACATCATCAGAAACTGATTTATAAAGAATTAATAAACATTACTTGAAAACCAGCAGGCAAACCCGGCACTGGATTTATCTGCACTCCAACCATGAAGCCCTGACCCTGAGAAACAATTAAGTGTAAATTAATTGCATGAAAATCTCAAGATATAAGAAAAGGATGAGCAACAGAGATCTTATCTGTCTTGTTACCTCAGATTTGTAGCCCATACAATTTGCAATAGCAGATTCAAGATCCGCACCTGAATGAACTGCCTGCATATAATGTAATCAAACCAAAATCATCATATGACAAAATATAATCCACAAGGTAAGCCCAATATGTCAAGGGTACTATGCTATGGTGGGAAATACAGCAATGGACAATTTTCTAAGACCACTAAAGAGGTAACTAAAGGTGGAACAAATCTTCAAATCAGTAGCAGTATTAGATTAATACAGAGGTAGAAGCCTAATGAACCTTGCCCTCCACTTCTGAAGAACCTTTTGCAGCTTATCATTGGCAAGAACAAACAAACCTTATCTGGAAAAAATGAACTCCACTTCTGATAGGCAAGGGAAAAAGGAGGGGGTCTTGAAAGTATATATAGGAAGAAAAATAAAAGCAGTAGCAGTTAACTGGTTAACAGTTAGCTGTTATTTGACATGAGATGAAGACTTTTTGTAGAATTCTATATATTGTCATGTCAAGGAGAGCTATGGGAGTCTTTTTGAAATGATGTTTGTGACAAGGAGAACCCTATGAGAAAGGAAAGTAGTTTTCCTTTGTAAGCTTTGGTTTTTACAAGGTAAAGTGAATAATATGCAGTACAAGACTTTATCTTTTTGCTTCTTTTTCTGTCTTGTCCTTTCATCACTGTTTCTAGGTTCCTAACAACTTCATTTACTTATGCTATCATGCACACACAGATATAGCAACTATTCTATCACGATCACTCCTAATTTATATGCGCAACCATATTAGCACGACAATAAGAATTTATTACGAAAAGAATTGAATAGAAGCCAAGAGCATTTTCAACTAATAACATTCACTAACTGAAAAAAAACAAATCAGAAAAAAATAACACATAATTAAGAACGCATATATAAATACAACCTTCAAAGTCCTCATGTAGTTTCCCAGATCACGCAGAAGACCTTCCTTCTGATCTCTCCTAAAATTTGGCTCAGAATGAATGGCTCGATCATAGCTCAGAAGCCGTTCTTTAGTTATTCCGTTGTCATTCAATGTTTTCCAGTAAACACCAATATCAAAGTCACTATTTATATAATCAATTAGTGCCTGGAGAAAACCAAAACAATAAAGGTAAGGAAGATAAGGGCAAACCATAAGGAATTACAAAGAGAACAACTAATTACCTGACAGATCACAACATCATCAGGGCTAGTATTATTGTGTAACTTCTGGTGCCATTCCTCCATCATTCCACCTTTGCAATCATTATTTCTCTGTAATAGAAATTTTTCATAAGATTAATCCATATGCAGACAAGAGGGAAATATGCAGATGCTATAGAAAAGCAAATAAAAAACAAATGTACCTGAATAACAAGGATTTCATCCCGAATCCTTTGTCCAACATCTCCTTCACCTCCACGACCAACAGTAGACAAGATCATCCTTACAATTTCTCTATACTGTGGATAACTTGTATAAACATCCTGGAGCAAGTCCGTAAGCCTGTCCTGTGCTTTACTTATCTCACTGTTCCAATCAGTAACCAATGCTTACTAGAAGAAGACGATCAAGCATATAAACAGGACAGACATAATCATAAACTATATAGCAAATAAATAAGACTGTTACAAAAGAAAGACAATAAACAAGCAAAATCTAAAGCAGAAAGTTAATTGTGATTCATAATCTTAGTTTCCCAGAATGGTTAATATTATTCATTATCCAGAGAAGTGCACAAACCAAGTGAGAAACATTTCATAAGGAAATCTACCGTGGTTTCACATTGTAATTTTTGTTCCATATGAGCTGCCTTGTAGCCATGAATCTCATCCACACCAAAATTCCCGCAAGACCCAGTCGACCAGCACTTTTGGCTTCATCTATCAAGTCCGATGCAATGTTAAATCTGAACGGGGTAAAAGGATGAGTGAGCATCTCAGAACCAATAGAACAAAGTAACATCCTAATAAATATTCTGTATTTGTTCAGTCAAATGCATCAAGGTTTGTTTTAAAAAAGGGAAATTAAAAACGGAAGATTCCAAGCTTTTACACACACTATTCAACACATCCATATTATTAAGTGAAATTTATGTGTCTTGCTATTCAGTGGAACTTACACGAGTTTCACCTACTAGTAAGTGGTCAGGTAATAAAGGTGCCAATAAGTTGAACATACAAAATAAACGAACAAGCAAAAACTAAATATTAGTCCGAGAATATAAAAAAGTACACATCAGGACAATTTATCATATCACAATTAACAACTTTTTTTTCTACGTATCTATGACACCACAAAAGATGCATTCAGGGACAAGACTGTCAATCATTCACCAATACTTCCATGTAACAAAATGGTAACGTAGTCCCTTCTGACATTCATACCTTTGATATTGGCTAACTGATCTTTTACAACGCACACATATCAAAAGTTGATGACATTAATTTGGAGCTGCACTTTGAAATTGAAATCTATGACACTATATTTTTAGAAAATAACCCACATTCAAAAGCCTTATGTGAAGGTGGTGATGAGATTAACCAAATATATAGTCTTTTTACTCACAAAATATATTATTTCTTCTGAACGCTGTCAGAAAATAGGTTACCTACTTATCCATTAAAATTTCATTGCATATAAATGGTATCAAATTAAAAATTATATAACCGAAATTATGTTGCAAAGGTTTTGGTTATACATATCTCTCACCTATACAGTCATATAAATCAAATTAAAGTACCCAGTCAACCACATCCAATCCAATAAAATTAAGTTATTTCACTTAAACCTCTTTTCTTCTTCCTTTCATAGTTTGATAGATGTCTATCACTTCCAACATAGCAATTCTATAGTATTAATATTGTTCACAACAGGACAGATCTAAAAGATTAATCCCTAATGGACATAAAAAATAACATAAAATGCATAAATAGTATTTTCAAGAACCCAATAACTCAACGAAACCTTTGGTATTAGATGCTCTAACACAAAAACATAGTATATCGCATTGGTACTGGTGAAGAAGCTCAAATTGCCGTTAAGAATACAACTATCAGTGGAGGACCCTTGGCCAGTCTATAAGCTACATGTTTTTGCTACAATAGTAACAGAAAATAAGGTTTGCTATAATCCTGTACAAATCCTATTTCTAGTTTCAAGTGACAGATAACAATAATTCAATAAAGTAGTAAAAGTTTTTAAGGGATTTCTGACCGATGCATGAAGGACTTTTGTGCCTCACTTTCCATTTCTGCTATTTTATCCAACAAGAACTTGGCTGTACCTTTGCCATCACCAATATCCTTTTAATGGAAAAAAATATATATATTGTTGATCATGATAACATGGTGACATAGGCCAACATAATTGGAGAAAGAAGAAATACAAACACAATTTCAGGAAGTGTAACCTTTTGTATATGCTTTTTTCCAGCAAATTCAATATAAAAATTTGATCCATTGTTCTTTATCCATTTTCCTTCAGATAAAATGACAAATGGTATTCCTTTAAAAGTATCATCAACTTCGATATCCAAGGACTGGACCTGAAAATTAAATTGATGTTATTAAACTTAGATTAAAATCCAAAGGTCTAAAGACTTAAAATACTTAGGAATGATATTGTAGACACCTCAAAGGAAGGATGAGACAAAGAACCAGCTCTGAAAGGTGTTTCAGCAGCCTCAGTCAGAGCAACAGATCCAGTGGGCAGAGCATTTCCAGGTGGTAGCTAAGATTGCCAATGAGTTTATTGTAAATAAAATGCCTTAAAAAATATGATGAAACAAACAACACAATTTTAACACCCAGGAGAACATTAATCTGGTATATAGTACAATAAACACTCACCAACCACTCATTAGATGTTCTAGATAAGGCCCAGTGAAGTGTAAGAGGTTTCTTTGAGTCTGTAGCCAGGTGAACCTTAATCTTACCAGCATCTTTGGTAACGAGGACCTTTTAAAGATAGGAAAGACTATCAAAATCAGATGGTCAATAAAAGACCCACCAGCTCAAAATATCAATTTGGCAAAAATTATCTCACCAAAAGATCATTATCATCAAGCTTGTATATTGTCTTGTTCAAAACAGGACCACTTTCATATTCTTCCCTTGCCTCGGCATATTGTTCAATTAGTCTCAAGGTCTTTGGAACATCTTTAAATTGTTCAACTATATTTTCATCAACAATTCGGTTGATAATCTGCCTCAAATCTCTTTTTTTCCTTTGTATTCTTTCAGCGCGGAAGTATTTTTTTGTTTTCAACTGCTTGGCAACTTTAGTTTGTATTTCTCCTTTGGTAATCTTCTTTCGTATCTCATCCAAAGAAGCACCCTTCTCAAGCTCTGCTGACAACTCTTTTCTTGCTTCCTCAAATTCCATCTGGCAATTAAGCAGCGAGTGCCAAAAGGTTCTCTTAGATAAAATGAATTATAATTTGACAACCTAGGTAATTAATATTCAACAGAAAAGTAGAAATTGGAGAGGATGTCACAAAGTTACAAGTTGTTGTTCCTGAGAGTAGTTAGGCTTTCCAGCTTTTTCCCAACGAATATAAGCTTGAATCTGTACAAGTTCATCAGGGATAGTCTTTGTTTCAGAAACAGAAGGCTCCTTCACTTCAGCAGCTTTAGTATTCTTAGTTAACCTTGCACGAAGATCTTGTACAGAAGTACCCCTAGATACTTCCTCCAATAGTTCTTGCCGAGCTGCTTCATATTCCGCCTAACATAATTGAGGAGAAAATTATATACTAATCATGTATGTGAAGGAAAAATGCAATAGTCCTGACGAGAGCAGTAAAATATAACAGACTAATGTTGAATTCCAGCAAAAGTAGAAGGCTGTCACTAAATCCATTTTCCATATAATGTTAGATTATCCAAAAATGAACTATACAGAACAAATTGCGATCATAAACTTACAAGCCAAAAGGAAGGAATCATATTTATCATTCTTTTTACAAAAATAGAAGAATCAAATCCAGTAAAAGTAACCCCTACCTACCTCCTCCACTTCCTCTTTACTTTTCGATTCTGGAAGTTTCAGGTAGAGAATTCTTTTTCAAGAGAATAATTTAAGGAGCATGTAAAGCAGTGCTTTTTATAACAGCAATGAACAATCAAATAATAACAAATTTGCATAGAAGATCTAACTCCCAGAGCCTGTTGTACAAGGGACATTTCCTTTTAACTTTCCCCCATATAACCCCCATTTTATGGCAGAATAACAACCACTAACAAAATGTTCAACATGACCTAAGTCCTAACAACTGGCTAATCATTACAAAATCAAATGATGAATATAATCAACAATATTTTAACATAATTATCAGTCTATTTAGAGCGGTTAACATGTTGTAAAGCATGGATATCCAAAGAATAATTTTAAAAGTAATAAAAAATATAACATATCTTGTAAGCAAAAGTGTTCTTCCAAGAGATACTCTATAGTGTAGTGAGATGCCTATCCAACAGGCACAAGAAAATAATCTTAGCTATATATCATGTTAGAGAAGAAAGAGATGATGCGTTTGGTAGTTTATTCTCAATCACAAGTGAAAGAATGCTCTTTCATCTGAATAATATTTCATGGAAGCTAAAGACAAAAACCAGAGAGTGGGTCGTAGTAACCCAATGTGATAGAATCAACTTAAATAAGGATTAGGAGTGGGAATGTCAATAAACCTGGACAATACATGAGCATAGAATTTATACGAGATTGCAAAGACTAATCTTTTCCAGAGATTGTTATGGAAGGCATAACCAAGAACGTTTACCATGGATACATTCAGAAGAATATTCTTCGAATGAAAAGCAGAAAATTGATATAACAAAATTGGAGAGCAAAACAAACTAAAGGGAGAACTAGGAAATTATAAAAAAGAATCAGCTGAAAGGAACAAAGTAGGCATCAAACTTCAAAAACTTGCAGCTAAATGTAAGACATGAAAGACCATTTCATTACTGACCTTCTCTTGCTCTGGAGTGTACATCTGCTTACCCTTTCGTTCCCACCTAAGATATGCTTGAATCTGTACAAGGTCTTCAGGAACTGAAACTTCTTGAGATAGCTTATTTTTTACTGGTAACTTGATGTGAAAGTTCTCACCATTATTTTTAAACCTACGTTTAGAAAAAAATAGAAAAAAAAAAAAAAAAAAAAAAAATATTTATAAATATCATAAAAAAAATATATAAAAAAATAGAGAAAAAAAAAAAA
>Ga0099822_1005613_pt1 | contig 16388 bp, 7 predicted proteins | sample CowpeawhiteBW_FD_76839 | JGI IMG/M metagenome (GOLD analysis project Ga0099822, IMG submission 76839) | Root nodule microbial communities of legume samples collected from California USA - Cow pea white BW | ecosystem: Host-associated > Plants > Roots > Nodule | place: USA: California | collected...
TTAAGAGGCATTGAAAATTATAAATAAATTATTTTTAGTCTCCAAATTAATGTAAAACTATTTATTGTATCCAACTTTTCGGAATATTATTATATTTTTTAAATAAGTACTTGTTGTTTTTACAAGAGCGGGACAAAGAACGTGACTTACAGAGTTTTGTACGACAAACAGCCCAATTAGAGAGAAGGTCCCAGTTTTGGCCCAATTGTTGGGAAAAGAGGGAAAATAGAAATAAATATTACAACAACCACATTTATTTATTTATTATTTTTTTATCAACAATAACAAATATATTAATAGGGACAATAGGTTGTCCCAACCTAAATACAAAAAACAAAATAGGAAGAAGAAAAAAACAAAAACAAATTTAAACCATACATATTTTTCTCTCATAGTTGTTATCCATCAAATTATAGAAAAAAAGTTTTGGTCCCAAATGATATTCAATGAAATTGCTCACAAATATAAAATGACACTTTTTTCAATTTTAAACACTTATTTTTTCAAACTCCACATTAAAATAGAATTTTTATTAATAAATAATTGTTACAAATAACTCCTATTTAGAATATTTTTTATTGGCGCTTACAAATTACAAATTGATTAATATTCCATTTAAAGAACATGAAATTCAATTTTAAAGACTACAAAGAATTACATTTATAAGATTTTATGATTCTTTCCACCTCTATTTATAAGCCTTTAGGATAATTGAAAAAGATAGTTTAATATTCGCATTATAGGATAACGATGTAATTGAAATGTAAAAATACATATATTTTGTCCATGAGTAGGTCAATTCGGTCCTAATATTTTTTTTTGGTTCGATTATGTTTTAATTTTTGACAATTTTTTTAATTTGGTTCTTTGTTATTAAGATGGTTTAAATAATTAATGGTAATAAATAATGACTGTCACATTTTGTTTTATTTTTTTGAAAAAAAAAATATCCGTGTGTCAACATAGCAGTATCGCATGTTAGAGTCAATGTTTTATATTTCATTTTATTTCTATATTCGTTATTTTTGTTCAATTTAGTCTCAACTTTTTTTTTTAAATGGAGCAATTTTTTTCCTTTCCAAAATGATATAAAAATTTAAATTGATCTAAAATTTTAAGAAGTTAAAAATTAAGTGTAATTTTTAAAACTTTGAGAAGTTAAAAAGTGAGAGTAACACCATTACTTTATGTGATTATATAATTTTTAACCTTTTAAAATTTTAAATCAATAATGTTATTCTTCATTCTTAAAATTTTTGTTTTAATTTTAAACTAATTGTAATCATAAATAAAAAATATTTAATGAAAATGTAAATTTTAATAAAAGTATCGTTATAACAATTATATAAAAAATAAATTTGGTCTAAATTTTTTTATTTTAAAAAAATTGAGACTAAATTAAACTAAAATAATGAGTATAGATATTTAATAAATAAAGAGAATTCAATTACAAATAATTCAATTATTAGGTATTTCAATTTATTTAAATTCCTCCTCCAAAATAAAAGTAAATAAAAAAATTCATATTTTTATATATCACCAATAAAAGAAATAGCCATCATAATTAATATGTTCATATGTTAATTATTATTTTTTATTGAAAATATTAATATAAATTATAATGTTATTAAACTATTTTTAAATGTTATTCTGGCCATGCATGTTTTTTTTAAAGGAATAAAGTGAAGGGTTTTAAAGCTAAACCCTTCCCAACATATCTTATTAGAATTATCGAAAACCTTTCCACTATTATTATCTGGATATCGATAACCATTTTTTTCACATTAAGACACAACACCAAAGGCAGAGTTAATTTATTTTTTATTACTTTTAAAATCTTCAAATTTTATTTTTTTAATTCTTACTTTTAAACCCTTCAAATTTTATACAATTTTTATTTCAATACAATAATATTAAAATACTATTATTTTAACTAATATGAGATTTAGTTATTAGAAAAAATATGTTTTGTATCATTTTCAATAGAAAAATGTTATAAAACCTAAATTTTAATCTTTTAACTTTAACTTTACTTATAATATACGAAAAAGAAGTATAATTAAACTTTAGCCGAATAAAGAAAATTATTTATTTAATATTTATATTATTATTATCATTATTATTTTATCTTTTTCTATTAATTAAACTAAAGATAAAAATATAAATAAAATAATTTTATTTTAGAATTTAAAAATGTCAAATGAAAAAAAGTTAACAATTAACTCATCCTGTTAGGGATTAATAAATAAACTTCATAAAATCGTGAGTTAGCTTTATTGAATAATAATAAGTAACAGTAAAAAATTAGTTAGTATGATATCCTCTTAACGTTGACGACATTAGTATCATATAAAGAAAAACTTGAACTTCCCTGGCTATAGAATTTATGGAAAAATATTGTTTGAAACAATTTGATGAACATTTGAAAATCTGTATAAAAATAAAATAATTTTAATAAAAATTAACATTTATATTTAAAAAGTAAATAAATATTAATAAGAGACGGTGTCAAATCATAATAATAACAAAAAAAGGGTAATTAAAATATGAGGTCCAGAATACCTAACAAAAAGATAAGTTGATGTCAACATAGACGTTCGCTGCAGTACACATTCATATTTAGTTTCTTTGCTTTACGACAACAACGTAGTTCTTTTGGAACAGTAGAGGATTTGTATCTTAAAGAGAATGGCTTACACACAAGGTTTCTTGCAGCTTTTTGCCCTAACCACTCCTGTTAGAGTTTCGCCAATGAGTTTATATATATTTTTTTTCATCATATGATTTGGTTATAGATCATAAACAGAACATGGTTTTATATATATGACATTGATTTTATATATAAGATATTTGACACCACTTTTAATTTTGTAAGTCTTTATTCTTATAGAGTGTTTAACTTTGTTTATTTTATTCGATGTGGGACTTTTAACTCATACTTAAACTATTCCCGACAGATACCACATTACCATCGATCAATTCTGAGGAATATCCTGCATCCGTTGTGGAAGCTCTTTCACTCAATCGAAGCAGTTTTCCCGAGGGCTTCGTTTTCGGGACAGCATCCGCGGCCTACCAGGTATCCCACATAATATCTCTTCTTAATCTTTTATGAGAAAACTGTTTGAGATTTCAACCATTATGTATTATGTTATGTTGTTGATATATATATATATATACCTATAGTACGAAGGAGCGGCGTCTGAAGGTGGCAGAAAACCAAGTATATGGGATGTATTTACCCACAGATATCCAGGTTCTATTTTTCCACCTTTCTAAATATAAATCCAATTAAAACAATTATAAATTATTACTTTTTTATAACTTAAAAAGGTATCTGTTTCTAAAGTTTTTCAAAAATTATATATACGAGACTTAATAAAAATAGTAGATAATAGTCTGATTGTAAACTGCAATACTTGCAGAGAAGATAAGGGATAGAAGTAATGGAGATGTAGCAGTTGATGAATATCACCGGTACAAGGTCAAGTCCAATTTCTGTTTTTTTTTTCATAGTGAACAAATCACATCCCATAATTATCAGACAAGGTAAATTATTTAAAAATTATGAGTTCAGACAAAACGTGTTGGAGTAGACTTTTTTTCATGAAAAAAAATCGTGAGTTGCGTTTTTTGTTAAAGGAAAAAATGGGTAGGCGACATTTAAAAAAAATCGTAAAATCAATATATTTTCTTATTTGTAATAGATTATTTTTTGATGTAATTAATTAAGTGTCTCTGTATATATATTAATATTCTTTGTTGATAAAAAAAAATTTTTTGATGTAATTAATTATCTTATATATGTTATAGTATTTTTGAGTTTAATATAATCGATTAGTTTACGATGTAATCGATTACGATAAATAAGTTGCAGTATTTTTGGGTGTACGGCAGCTTTGTCTTCCACCTTTCTTCAGTTGTGTCGCAATTGAAGAGCCTATGGCGGCTTTGTCTTCCACCTCTCTCGTATCCTTTCCAAACCTTCCTAATTGTTCATCCCACAAATTCAATTTCCACCCACAGCAACTCAATTTACGCCCTCGCTCCCCAAAATCGAAGCCAAACAAGCCCTTATCTTTTACCAGAGTCCCAACCTCAACGTTGGAGCGCTGCAACGTGTTCAGCCAGGAACTGGTCGGAAGCGTGGCGGAAGACGAGGGTTACAGCAGCTCCATGGACGATAAGCGATTCGATTCGTGCGTTGGTTTCGTGAGACATGGCCATACTTGAGGGTCCACCGTGGTGCGACCTTCGTTGTCATCGTTTCCGGTGAAATTGTAGCTAGTCCTATGTATCAAATTATTTTTTAGAATGTATTCTCGCAGGTATAATGTGAGAGCGAAATATTAGATAGTCTGGGTCCAATACTAACAAATACAAAAAATTGTAAAAAATGTTTAAATTAAAAAGAAAAAGTGATTTATAAAATTCACATGATGTATTTTTAGTTTTGATTCTTAGTTCGACACAAGCGCTCCCTTTCTTGTAATGTATGCATTGCGTGGCTTGTGTTGTGATGAAATGGTAAACTATGAAGAATCTGCAAATTGCAGAACCTTGAAACCAGAAAAAGTCATTGTTACTTCTGCTATGGTAACTTAGGTGATGAAAAAGTCATTGTTACTCTTAATCGATTACAGCACATTATACTCAGAAATACTGCAACTAATTCTATAATTAATTAGATCGTAAAGTAATCCATTATATTAAATTTAGAAATACCGTAACATATGCAATAATCGATTATATAGGAAAGAAATCAATTATAAATAGAAAACGTGCCCCTTTAAACAAGTATTGTCTCCTACGATTTCTCTTTAAATGTCGTCAATCCCTCACGATTTTTCCTTTTAACCCAAAAACACATAAGGATCTCACGATTTCTTTATGAGAAAACGTTTAATCTCGACATATTTTGCCTAAAATCATAATTTTTAAAAAATTTGTTGTCTCATAATTATGCAATATGATTTGCCCAGTACAGAAAAAAAAACCCAATTTCTCAACGATGACAATGTGGGATCAATGAATAAACTGATTATTTTTCTTCAAAACAATTAATTAAATTTTTGGATGTTGTTTTATGTTTATTATATAACAGGAAGATATTGAGATAATGAAGAATATGAATCTGGATGCATACAGATTCTCCATCTCTTGGTCTAGAATCCTACCAAGTCAGATAAAAGTTTATCATCAATTATTATTTTTGTGATTATTATGGTTCGATCTTTAGGGTTAATAATTTCAATCTTTGTTGAAAATGATTGATATATATATATATAGACGGAAAGCTGAGTGGAGGTATAAACCAAGAAGGAATCGATTATTACAATCGCCTCATCGATGATCTCATAGCCAACGGTTAATATCCATGTTTTCCTCTCTTGGTTTTTCTTCATTAAAATTTACATCTTATAATATAATTCTTCTTTCATTGATTTAAATATTAATGTTGCAGGTTTAGAACCATATGTCACACTTTTTCACTGGGACCTTCCCCAAGCTTTAGAAGAAGAATATGGAGGTTTTTTATCTCATCATGTAGTGTAAGTTCTACAAAATTTATTTTATTTTCAACATATTACTATAATAATTACAAATATGTGTATGTATATGGGATAAATATTTTTAATTAGTAGGACGACATATATATTTTATGTGTTTATATACTTTGTTTTTTGGATATAGCTAGCTAGTGTCATCTTTTGAGAAAATACATAAATTATAATGTCATTATTTGAAACAAAACAAACCTTTATTAAAAAAGTTACAATGCGTTTTTTTTAATAAAATAAGAATTTAGGTCAAATATTAAAAGTAAGTGTTATTGTTGACATTTATGGTAAAAAACCTTTTGTTCAAATAGATTCTTCCTAAAGTTCGTTTTAATACTTTTTCTTTTATGATTTTCTATGTGCATAAATGTTAAATACACGTATTATCATAAATGAGATATTATTAAAAATCATATTATTAATTTAATTCTTAAATAACAAAAACAGATAAATATTATCTTAATTTTATAATAAACCAAAATAAACGTGAGCAATTTTTTTAACAGCTATTAATAATATAATTAAAGAAAGGAAATAGTGTTGTAAGAAAAAATAACTCATGAACCTCTTCTTATACAGTTAATCAAAACAAAATTTTTAAAGAGATGTTGGAAACGAGATCCTCCTTAAACAAACAGGAAAAAGAATTTCTGGTAGCCCAAAAAATAGTAATATAAGTGTGTTAGGAATTCAAATGTGAATCTAAGTTTCACATTAGTTAGAAATGAAAAAATAGAGTACATAAGAATAAAGATCCATAAATCATTGTCTTAAGATTTTGGGTTGAGAGTGATGTTAATGTCTTATGTGATTAAACTCAGGTGTCATTTAGCTTCTAGGTAAAGGTGTCCCCTTAAAGAAGGGACTCACCCAAGTGTGAGTCTAAGACTATTTTTGCCTGTTTCAAACGAACAATGAAGGCATGAAAATACGACATTACACTTGTATGAGCAAGAAAAAAAGTTACTCTTTGAATACATATTTGTTATCTAAAATCATGCTCTAATATGTACTGATATAAAAATGTAAACAATGTTATGTGGCCAAATCGTGCACAATTTTTGAATCTATCATATTTAATGGAAATTTTAGAATATGATCTCAGAAGGTCAGATATTATGCTGCAGCCGAATTTTCTATTAATTGTGAATTTAAAAATTGATTTTGCTGTATTCTTGATTTTCAGAGGTGATTTCCAAAACTATGCAGAAGTTTGTTTCGAAAACTTTGGAGACAGGGTGAAATATTGGATTACTCTAAATGAGCCATGGTCTTACAGTAACAATGGTTATGCAGAGGGAACATTTGCACCAGGTCGATGCTCTAATTGGCAAGATCCAACTTGTCTTGGTGGTGATTCAGGAACAGAACCTTATATAGTTGCACATAATCAACTACTTGCTCATGCAGCTGCTGTAGATGTGTACAAGAAAAAGTTCCAGGTCTTTTAGTCTTCATGAGAACTTTCAAATCTTCATGTTTATTAGATTTTTCACATTGCTATGAGGGTTCAAGTTCTCTATCTTTTAATTAATTAACTTTCAAAACACTTTATACAGGAATATCAAGGAGTGATAGGCATAACACTTATTTCTCGTTGGTTTGAGCCATATTCAGAAACTGAATCAGATAAAGACGCTGCCAAACGTGCACTTGATTTCATGTTTGGGTGGTAAGTGCTTAACTCCGCATCAGTGGTAACCATGGATTGGATTTGTAATGATTCAATCACATCCATTTAAAAAAAAATAGATTTGATTTTTTTAGAATCCAGATCTAAATATTTGGATATGTGGATCAAGTTTAAATCCATATCCAAATATTTGGATCAAGTTCAAAATCCAAAATCCATTTTTCATAAAATAAATTTAAATTGAATTTTCTAAAACTTTTGTCCACAGAACCGACACCATAGAATTTTGCAATTTTTTTGTCGAGACCAACGAGGCCAAATTTCAGCATGGGACAGACTCGACTGTCTTTCGGTCGGGGCCCACCGAATTTTGGTCAAGCCCAACCGAATTTTGGTCGAGCTCGACTTGGTAGAATTCGACCAAATTTTGGCTTGGGTCGACTCGGTCAAATTTGAACGAATTTCGATCGGGGACGATGTGATCAAATTTGGGTCAGGACCGACTCGGCAAAATTTTAGTCGAGATCGACTTGACTGGATCCAGCCGAATTTCGGCTAGAGCCGATTTTGCCTAATACAACCAACTTTTGGCCAGAGTCGACTTGGCCAAATATGGCCACACTTGGGCTAGGGCCTGATCAGTCAAATTTCAGTCAGGGTTGACTCCACTAAATTCGTCGGTCAGGATCGACTCGGCTGAATATGGCCAATTTTCAATCACGGTTGACTCAGCTGAATACAGTCAAATTTCTTTGGGACTTACTCGATCGAATACGACTAAATTTGGGCTAGGGCCGACTCGACTAACTTTTGGTCATGACCAACTTGACTAAATTCGACCGAATTCGACCAAATTTCGTATAGGGTCAAACCAACTTAGTCAAATACGACTAAATTTGGGCTAGTCCATCTTAACCTTTAGCCTAACCTAACCAAAAACATAAATTGAAAATTTGGATTGGATATTTTGGATTATCCATTTTGAAAATTTAAATTTAGAGAATGGATATCCAATCTATAAAATATATAAAATGTAGATTAGATTGAAATCCAAATAAAATAAAATGAATTTTAAATGGATTGAATTTTTATTAAAATAGATATTAAATGAATTGGATCAGAAAAAAAAGTGGATTGGATCAGAAAAAAAGTGGATTGGATCATGAAAATTGAATTTTTTGCCCACCCATACTCTACATTAGAATATGCATTAATTGTTGAAGAGAACATTTACTTGTTGTGATGCATTTTCTTTCATTTCAACCGGTATATAAGTGAGTAGTGCAAATCTCATCTTACAAACTAATGTTGTGGGGTTGAGTTAAACTTAAAATTCACTTATCAGAGCCATTGTTAGAGTATATCCTAGTGAGATTTGTATTTGTTGGACAAATCATTCCACCCGCTATTGGACCACCTATTAATATCTCACGCTATAAATGTATATATCTCGGCATGAGGAAGTGTGTTGCAAGACCCACATTGGTTAGTGATAAGATCAGTTCAGAGTATATAAGTCGGTGCAAACCTTACTTACAAACCAAATTTATGGGAGAGTTAAACTTAAAATTCAATTTTTTTTATCAACAATAACAAATATATTGATAGGGGCAACATGGTTACCCCAACCCAAATACAAAAAAAAAAAAAAAAAGAAAAAAAAAAAAAAAAAAAAAACAAAAAAAAAAAAAAAAAAAAGAAGAAAGAAAAAAAAGAAAAGAAAAAAAAACAACAAAAACAAATCTAAACCATACATCTTTTTCTCCTATAATTGTTGCCCACCAAATTACATGAAAAAAGTATAATAAGAAATGAGACTAGAATATGAACTTGATCTACCACTCTTAATGCCAATATGAATCTGCATAAAATCATAAACATAATATCACACACCAATATAGATTCCAATAACAGAAAAAAATAAGTCATGTCAATATAATTATTCTTGCTACCCAACTTGTTATCATTCAAAATCTTCTGAAGTGTGAAACTTAATTTATTAATTTGATGTATTGACATGTACCAATGATTATAGGTACATGGAACCATTGACATCAGGAAAATATCCAGAGAGCATGCGTTTTCTAGTTGGGGAACGATTACCAAAGTTCTCAAAACAAGAAGCAAAACTTCTTAGGGACTCATTTGATTTTATTGGAATAAACTATTACACCAGTGTCTACGTTGCGGATAAACCCCAAGTTGAACCTTCCATAGATCAACCTGCATCTGAGCTCAGTTATATTACAGATGCCAATGTCAACTATTCAAGTCAGAAAACTTCTATATATCTTTCAATTATGTGAATTATATATGTTGAATTTCTTAATATAACATTTTGCTTTTGCTTTCATTGCCCAGCTGAACGCAATGGTATTCTCATAGGTGTACCGGTGTGTATAAAATTACGTCAAATTTTTATGTTCCTATTGATATTATTATTTTATATGGTTTTATATAACTTCACATTTATATTTGCAGACCGCTTCTGATTGGTTATATGTTTATCCCAAAGGAATTAAAAAGTTGTTGCTCCATACCAAAGAAAAGTACAACGATCCTTTGATTTATATAACTGAAAATGGTAATTATACACCAAAAACAATATTTATTATCTTGAAAGAAAATAGTTTGACAAAATTAAATTAAAAATATGCAAATTTCTCTTTTAACACGATGTATATTACTTTTAAATTATAGGGAGAGGCAATGACGTCAATGAAGGAAAAGAGAAACTTGAGGAAGCTCTTATAGATACTTATAGAATCGATTATTACTATCGTCATCTCTATTATCTACTTTCAGCAATAAGGTAATGATTTAATTTTTACATATTTTAAATTTGTTTCTAACTCTAATTTAAATATTTTTTTATTGACTTTATAAGGGATGGTGGCGTAAATGTAAAAGGATATTTCGCATGGTCACTTTTGGATAATTTTGAATGGAGAGATGGGTATTTGATAGGATTTGGACTAAACTATGTGGACAGGAAAAATAAGTTGAAGCGATATCCCAAACTTTCAGCAAAGTGGTTTAAAAATTTTCTTCAAAAAACATGAGATGATTGCAAGAGTTTGGAACATAATCTCTTGTGTAATGTTGCCTATTAATAAATTTTAGTGAAGAGTGAAGTGTGTGAGCTGTTAAACTTTTTATTAATGTAATGTTTTTTTATTCGTGAAACGTGGTTTGTTTAATAAATTAATGTCTGGTTTTAGAAGAAAACATATTCGTTTAATTTTTTATCTCTCATATTGGGCTTTTGAATATCCGCTGTATTCTTCTTTAACAAAAAAAAAAAATGTTAGCTTTTAGATATTCCGAATATTATATATATTAATTTATGTTTCCTTTTTTATTTAATGATAATCAATGTATTATGATAATCAAATTCATATTAAAACACCTGCTTGGCTGAAATAAAATATAATCTCTTTAATTTAATAAGAGGACCGGTTTAAAAATTGAAAATAGAAAAGTTATATGGGACAAAAAAATGAATGTCATTGCTAAAAAGTTGAAGGACTTTATCTAAAACATGTCCTTGAATGTCAAATACACACATTTTTGCAGTAATAATATTTTGAAAAACATTTGTATTAATATAAGAGGAAATAAAAAACAGAATTATTTGGTGAAGAAATCGAAAATGAAGGAGACAATACGTACAATCTCCTAAATAAAAATAATTATTTTTAGGAAAAACGATAGATGAATCACAGATTAATTAGGCACTAACAGACAACAAATTAAAATTAAATCGAAATACAAAATAAATAAATTATCAAACATCAATGCAAGAGAAACTTGCACAATACCAATAGTTACTATAGAAATATCCTTATGATTATTGAAAATATTAATATTTTCATGAAATTGATTGTATTGATTGTCAATAACTATTTTCTGTCATAATCTCTTAAGATTCTACAAACAGTGTGTTTTAATTCTTCCCATAATCCTCCCAAACTCTTAAAACATGATAAATTTTATTCCAAGAAAACCCATGCAATTTGATTCAACTATAAACAATCTAAATATATATCATAAGTACCAATTACAGATTTTAAGCTCAATAAATCTGTCCATAATCAACCAAATCACAGTCATTAAACATAATTAACATTTCATTAGTTTTAATAAATATAACTTTTTTATTATGAAGTCATATTCTCAAATATAAATAAAATTTACACCGTGTTCTTGCAAAGAATCCCTAATAAGGAATCCATTGCAGATAATAGACACCACAAAAACATTATCTTTGGAGTGTGTTATTTGTCATCAATAGCTGACTATCCACATTCGCATATCATCATCATCATCATCCTGACACCTACGTTCTTTCTAATTAAAGACTTTTTGGTGTTTATTTTGGAACCATCCCTTCACCAAAATATGAGAAACATTTCTCATATTTTTATAATTTCAAATTCTTGAAATTTGTATCTAGTAAGTAGATATCGTTTAGATATGTCACACCGGTTAGCTTATTACGAGCTGGGTTAAGAATGACTCCAACCTCCGGTTCATTTTATGATGAGCCAGAAATTTTACAATTCAGTTCAATCTACCCTGGGTTGGTGGGCTCACCAATCCACGTAAAAAAATTATTTATGTATTTATTTTTAGGTATTCATATATTTAAATAGTTTTTTAAGTAATTCATGAGATGACAAAAACAAATGTCTTCATCATGCTCATCACCAATATATGATGAATTATTTCCAAGAAAATGTCCATATAGTCCAAGAAAACATGGCAAATATTACACATTTTATGTCATAATATTCAAAACAATATAAATAAAAAATTACACATTTTTATCATGCTAATTTAAAAAATTTTGTTTATGAGAGAGTTGATTGAATAATTTACTATAAAGATTATAAAATATCAACATATATAACTTCATAATCAAATTAATTAAACATTTAAACTATTCAAATATTATTGAACAACATTCTAACATTTAAAAATATGAAATTAAACCTATATAATTAGGAATTGTAAATAATTATTAAAAAAATGTAAAAAAAATATAAAAAAATGTTAGTGAGTTAAGTGAACTATATTAAATTCAACACACTTTAAAAAAAACTAACTTTTTCAACTTAACCCAACTCTAATTTATGATAAACGAAATTAACTCCTAAATTGAAACGCATTTTGAGATATCTCTGATATCATTATTAATCTCATTTGGCACTGTGTGGTGGATAATGAAAATGACCACTTCGTACAGACGCGCTTCCTTATCTGCGTTCTGTTCTCCCTTATTGCAGAAGTACAGAACTTCTTATTTCCAGAAAAGGAATCAATTCAGTACGTAACAATAAATTAGAAAATTCATATTTTTATACCTTCATATAAAAAATAGTCCTCATATACTTAATACATTCACATAACTTAATTTAAGAATTAAATGTGTTTTTAAAATTTTAAATTTTAAATTTTAATATAAAAATAAATAAAAAATATTTCAAGTTTTCGAATAATTTCACTCTCAAATTCTAATATAGTTTAGCTCTCAAATATAGTTTAGTTTAACGATAAATAAATATAGGCATTTTATCTTAATTGTATTAATTTCTTTTTATGAGTGTCAAATATTTTTAAAATTGATATTTAAATTATTTATACTGATTTAAATATTTATCTGAAATTTGATTATAAAAATTAACGCTATTAAGTTACATTAAATATATTTATTTATGACCAAAATATTTTAAAATTTAAAAGAGAGAAGAATTTCGATCAAAATTTAGAGACTTAAATACATTTTAATTATTTTTATTTAAAATATTAATTAACACTAAACCTTAAGTTATTAAAATATTTTTTTTAAATGTTAATTGTTTTTCTGTAAAAGGAACAGAGATAAGGGTTTTAAAAGCTAAACGCTTTACAACACATAATTATTGAAAGAATAATGATACTTTAATTTATTTTTTTATTCATTTTTAATTCATATTTTAATCATTATTAAATCATCACATTATATTATTAAAAAAATAAAAAATATAATCTAATAAAAATAAAAATAATAAATTAAAAGTAAGTAAAAACAATGAGTTAAAATATTTTGTTTTTCTGAAAGCCTATTACACTTTGATTTGGATGTCATGCCACATCCCCACTTTGTATTACACGTGTTATCTCGTTGCGGTTTGAACATACAAACTTTATTTTGTTCACATTAATACACAACCCTAAACAAACGCAGTATTAATTTATTTATCCTTCAAATTTATACAATTTTTATTTCAATACAATAATGTTAAAATAGTAATATTTTAGTTAATATTCTATATAATTATTAGAAAAATAATATGTCTTTTATTATTGTCTATAAAATTTTTATAAAGTCTAAAACTTTATGACAGATTTTCGTGATATCATAAAAAATGTATTTTCTGTATTTTTTATATTTCTTGTAATTATGACGTTGGAATACCTATGTCATAATAAATGAAATAGAAACATTATAGTTTTTATCAGAATAAATAAATATAATTATTTAATATTTATATCTATAATTATATATTTTCCTTTTATGTTAATTAAATTAAAGATAAAATATAAATAAAATTATATAATATTTATATCTATAATTATATATTTTCCTTTTATGTTAATTAAATTAAAGATAAAATAAATAAAATTATATTATTTTAGAATTTAGAAATGTGAAATGAAAAAAAAAAGTTTGACAATTAACAGATTCTCTTTGTTGCTTTGCCCTGTTTTTTTGGCCACATGTATCTCGTTCTATTGACTCCCACGCATTCTTTTTCTTCTCAAAAGTCTAAAATACATTTATTTATATTCAGGGTTTCAGTTTTCACTCTTTAATTATAACATAAGATTTTATATTCTTTTGGAATATGCCGATTTAAGATGTTATATTGTTCCAAATAAATATAAAAAAGTTATTCATATTGGTTTCCATTTCAATATTCAATATTTTGTTTAAAAACATATATCCATGTAAATATTACAGTAAATAATAATTACACCAAAAGTATTATATGCGTCAACAACTCAAATAATATGACATGAGAAAATAATAATTATGTAAGATACTTAATTATCAGTGGCGGAACATCATTTGGACAAAGAGGCTATGGTCCCCAATTTTTTTTTTTTTACATTCATACAATGTAATATATGATTTTAAATATTTTTTCAAATTTAATATTTTAATAAATTTTACACATTTATATTTATATATAAGAATTTTTTTTTTCACATTTATATAATTTTACATATTTATTTTAATATAAAAATAATTATTTTATTAATATTATTTTTTAAATGATTATTTGTTTAATTTAATCATTTTTTATTTTTTAAAATTGAACCATTATAAATGAAAATTAATTATGCTAAAATTATAAAAATTATTTACATATAATTTTATAATTATAATAATAACAATAATTGTAATTTTATTATTTTTTATTATCATAAAAAAATAAATATAATATTTTGACTAGTTTATATAAAAATTTTAGGATTCCTCTAGTTCTTATTTTCGTTCAAAAATATTAAGTTGGTCCTCTAGTTTTTTTCTAATCTCAATTTGGTCCGAATTTTAAAATATTATGTAATTTTGTCATTTTTTCGTTAAATTTATTAAATAAAATCAAGAATTTTTCATCAAAATTGAAGTTGTGAATGGTTTGTTTTGTTGGTGTGATTGACATAATTGTAGTATCAATTTTGATGAAAAATTCTTGTTCGGCTTTAAGAAATTTAACGAAAAAATAAAATTGCATTAATTTTTATAAAATGGAGAACAAATTGAAACAAAAAAACACTAGAGGACCAATCTGATATTTTTAGACGAAAAAATGTATCAAAGAGTAATTCAACCAGAATTTTTGGCACCCAACATATTGTCCGGAGATCTGCTACCGTTAACAACTATATCACTAAGTTAACATAAATTTAAATTTGTTGAGTATTCATTTAACTATGAACATTTATTAGATTCTCAATTAAAATTTTACAAATTTATCAGCGAATTAAAAAATAACTAAGCTTAATTTTAATTATAAATTACTACGGAATTGTTGTATTATAAGAGAAACATTATTTCCGTCAAATTTGACTTTTTCAAATGAGTAATAAGTTTGGGACTTTTTTTCGGAGTTGTATCTAAATATATTAAATCAAGTTACCAATTAAAAGATAGTGCTTAAGATTATTCTAACACTACTATAATAATAATAACAATAGTAATTTAGAATTACTATTTTAATTAATAATAATAGTTCTATTGATTTTTCTGTTTATATATAATAATTATTTTTAATATATAATAGTTTTATTATAAATAATAAATGTACAAACTCATTAACAATAATAAATATACATTAATAATAATAGTAATGAACTTACAATATTTTTAAATCAATAATATATGTACTAACTTATTATTTTCAATATGCCAATAAAATTTTTAATATTAATTTAAATTATCCAAATTATCATTTTAAATTAACGTTGTACACTTCTTAAGTTTATATAAACAAAGTTTAAATTCATAATACAAAATAAATTAAAATTAGTATGTAATTAATAATATCTCTATTGATTCATCAATTTTAGTACAATAAGTTGTTTTTTAATATCTAAGAAATCAATGTTTTTTATTTATATATTTAACATTTTAATTATATACTTTTCAATAAATTTTAAAAATGATTTTATTTTTAAAATAATTGGTAAAAATTCAATTTATATGTAGTGGTCTAGTTAGTTTTCTGATTCATTGTAATGTGAAAAGAAGAAATGATAATTTGTTTTGAAGGTTTTAATTTGAAGTTGAAAGAAAAAAAATAGTTCTACTTTGATAAACATTTGATAAAGTGGTTGGGTTATATAATCTATTTTAGAAAAAAAATTCTAAAGCTATAAGAATTTTTTTATTAGTCTTTCTACTCTATCGTTTTCCTATGAATCAACATGATACATGTGAAACCCACGTGTTTGTAATATAAGGTTTAATTCAAAAATTTGTTTATGAACACGGTTATGCTGTGTTCAGTGGCGGATCTTGACAAAAACGTAGGAGGGGCCAAAATAATATAATTTTGAGATCATTAGATTCAATTATTAGTATAATGCTTCAAAAAATAATTTCTTTAACTGAACATTTTTTATCATTAGTATAATGCTTTAAA
>Ga0099822_1005615_pt1 | contig 16382 bp, 7 predicted proteins | sample CowpeawhiteBW_FD_76839 | JGI IMG/M metagenome (GOLD analysis project Ga0099822, IMG submission 76839) | Root nodule microbial communities of legume samples collected from California USA - Cow pea white BW | ecosystem: Host-associated > Plants > Roots > Nodule | place: USA: California | collected...
AAAAAAAAAAAAAAAAAAAAATATATATATATATATATATATATATATATATATATATATATATATATATATATATATATATATATATATATATATATATCTAAGTGAAGAAGAGATTTGATGAATAAGAGTGTGTACGGATAGAGAAGAGAAGCCTCCATCGTGATCTACCTGGACTTTTATGGCCAAAGATTGGATCCTGCCGAGAATCACGCCACGTTTCTTATTTTCTGTTCTCCAAACATAATCGCACCGTCAAGTTTACGTCTAATTTTACTTATTATTTTATTATACTGTTGCGTCTATTTTACTTATTTATTTTCCAAAAAAAAAAATAATGTGTAACACATTTAACATACTTGTTTGTATTTCTCTTCCTATTTTTTTTTTTTTAAATCAATGAATGCACTTACAGAAATTCAGAGAGGTACTTTGACCCTTGAAAATGCATTGATCATCCCTTCAACTAGCTGATGTAAATGCTTGGAAAGATATTTCACACTAAGTTTGTGATCAGAAATAAGTGTGAACATTCTAACGTATACTTGTTTTTATTCTCTAATTTTTGTGGGCAAATTAATTAAAAGGTATAATTAAATTTAATACATATTTAAGTTTTAGTTTATTTAATCACGTGATGAAGATATGCTTTAAGGTATATATATTTGTTAAAAGGTAGGTCTTAATGTTGTTAATATAAACAAGGCTTAAATACTTTTTTCGTTCTCATTTTCGTAATGTTTGTTGCAGATAGTTCTTATTTGGACAGAATGTTTAAAATAGTCTTCATTTCTACTAAATGTTTAAAATGATTCTCATTTTCGCAATTCGTGTTTTATTTGATCATTTTCTGTGACGTCGTTTAAATCAGTAACGGAACATTGTACAGGTGCCACTGTCACGTTACATTGGGGTGTGTTACGTATACTGTACAGATGATTAATTAAGGTTAACTTTTCAATTTGGGGGAAATTTTGTAATTAGGGCTTGAGTTGGATTGCAGTCGCGCTCTTCATCATTGGAGGCGATTTCTTCATCTTCGTCTTTCTTGAGCTCGGATTTGCAGAGGAAACAACTAATACTTGTCATTTCATCGTTGGATTGCAGTCGCGCTCTTCATCAATTTTCCAGTTAATCATCATTAATGAGGTAGGTGGGTTTAGGGTTTTTTGCGTTGTGTTTGCTCGTGGGTTAGGGTTTTCGTAATTCTGTTTTGGGGTTTGTTTGTGCTTGTATTGTGTGATGTTCTGCATGATTTCTAAATTACCATACATGTACAGTACACGTAACACACCCCAATGCAACATAATACAAACAGTGTCACCTATACAATGCTCCATTGTTGATTTAAACGACGTCACAAAAAAGGACCAAATAAAACACGAATTGGGAAAATGATGACCATTTTAAACATTCGGTGAAAATGATGACCATTTTAAACATTCTGTCAAAATGAGGATCATCCACAACAAACACTACGAAAATGAGGACGAAAAAGATATTTAAACCTATAAACAAAATAGTTTCTTTAGATATGGATGACCAATGTCTTTAAATATTTATTTACAATGTTGTATAAGTTTTTCAACGAACGCTTTTATTAAATGGATTCCTTGAAGATGAAATTATTCAAAGATATTCTAATTGAGATTTAAACATATGATGTTATTTTTTGTGATTTTTTATACTTGTAGGACATGTCATTATCTCTTTTATTCTAATTGAGATCTAGACATAGTTAATTTCATGTTATTTTTTTCTTATTGTTGTCGCTTAATAAATCATGAAAAACTTAAATATAACTCGTTCTAGATTATTTGTATTAAAAAAATACAAAATTAAAAAATTGACTTCTTATGTTTTCAATTTTACATGTTAAATTAGAAATTAAAATATAAATCAACCATATTTACATTGAAATCAACCATATTTACACTAAAATTGTCACTCTCACGACGACTTCACATTTTTTCAGTGGAGTCGTCATGAACGTATATGACTTTTGTTTAGAAGTTGTTTTCCTTTCTGATTTCTTTCTTATAACTTTTTTAAATCATGTCTATTTTTATCATTTTTGTAATTTTGAAATAGATTTGCCGATAAAAAAACTTATTTATTTTTTGTCAAATTCTTTTTATTTTTATTTTTATTATTTGTAAGTAAGGATTTAAATTTTACCTTAAAAGGTAAATTTAAATCTAACAAATTTTACAAAATCAGTAAAATGAAGTGTGTTTGTATTCTTATGCTACAAATTACTCTTATATTTTATTAAGATAAAATATCCGGTATCTAAAATGTGATACTTAATAAAATAAGAGAAAAGAATAAATAAAAATATATTTCATAAAGAAAGAAAAATATCTATAGGTGAAAACCTACAAATATCATATGTACACTTGAATTCAATAAATATCACAAACCGTAACTCCCATATCTCTTGTAGGAGTAAAGAGAAACAAACAGTGAAATTTTTTTATTATCTCTTATAGGACTAAAGAAAAAACAATGATTTAATTTGTTGTTAATAACATGGGTTTAATATTAATATTGCATGAGTACATTACAAATGATAGGCATAAGATGCCCTGAAATGGCTGAAGCAGGGCTAAAAAAAATGTGAGACGGAAGAGCAAGATGGGCCCAGAGAGAGAGAGAGAGAGAGAGAGAGAAATATTAGAAAGAAACAAAGCACGCCGATGGAAACCTGCTACCCCACAGACCATGACAATCGTTGGGATTCCCCACACTATCACATGCATCGGATAACTCCCTCCTTCTTCCACGTTGGTTTTTTCACGGATACATCTCATTTCTAATGGTTAATATATATTATAATATAAAATGATAATTTTTAAGTGATTTTAAAATATAAAAAATAAAAAATAAAGAAAATGAAAAAGACTCTTAGAAGTTGTTATATCAGGTTCTAGTTGTAACATAAACATAAATTTAGTCGTTAAAAAATTATTATTTTTATTTTGAATTTTTGAATTCTCAAATAAAAATAGATGTGATTTTTTGTACAAATTTTATATTAAATTTATTTTGATATTTAAAAATTTAAAAATGATAAATATAACTTCTTTTAATTTAATTGTGGATAATTGTTTTGATAACTTTATTTATGAGTGAATCGTTTAAACTATTAATATATTCAAACGTAAATGGAAGCATAAAACACGAAAAATTAATATAATTAAATTAAAAGATTATATACATTTATATTTAAAATTTTGAAATAAAAATATATAAAAGTTTGGCAGATAAATGAATTCAACTTTCGTACCCAAATTTAAAAACTAAAGTATCTATTTAATCATTCTATAAATAAATATATAATGTCTCGAATATGGTAAATAATGTATTACATGACAAACTACAATTTTACTTGCTTTTTAAGTTTTGTTTTGTTAAAATATGTTATATTTTAATCTATTTTTATCATATAATAAATTGTTTAATACGTTGAGTGTTAAAAATATCATACATTTATTTGTAAAGTATGGAAAAAAAATGATATAAAGTTTCTAAATTTATAAAGTTTATTTTTTAATTGAATTGTATTAATTTTGAATCGAATTTCACTATTTTTAAATTAAATTGTATTATTTTTTAATTAAACTGTATTAATTTTGAATCGAATTTCACTATTTTTAAATTAAATTGTATTATTTTTAATTAAACTGTATTAATTTTGAACTAAACTACATGATAATTAAATTAAATTATACTATTTTTAAATTAAATTATATTAATTTTACTGTATATGTTGTACTATGAAATAATAATATAACTTTCATAATTTAAAAGTTGTTAGGAAACTATAAGATCGTACACAACGTAAACAAATTTTATATTTCAAGAATCTAACATCTTTGAATACATACTCTTAATACATTGATATAGTATCACATTAATATTTTCTATTTCTATAATTTTATGTTTGTTAAGATAGTTTAATTAAGGTTAAAATACTTTTTTATCTCAATTTTTGTCAACTTTTGTTAAATAGGTCTCAATTTTGTTTTTGTGTTCAAATAAATTCTAATTTTTGTCAATTTGATTCAATTAGGTCTTAATTGGATAACACTGGTTGAATCAGTAACGTTACATTATACAATTGACATTTCGGTGTTACGTGTTGCATTAGTAAATTTTTGTGTCACTGTTTGAAATTTAATCCAATTTTTTTTTTTTAAATAAAGGAGGATTAAACATATGATTAAACGTAAAACAATGTCAAGTAGAATTACTAATGCAACACGTAACTCATAAATGTCAACTGTATAGTAAACATTATTAACATTACTAATTTAAATAGGGCGTTATCCAATTAGAACTTAATTGAATCAAATTAATAAAAATTAAAAATTAGAACATCTTTGAGCACAAAAATAAAATTGAGACCTATTTGAGAAAAAATGACGAAAATTAGGACCAAAAGGTATTTTAAACTTTAATTAAACATTTATAATTTAATAATTAATAATATAGTTTAGAAACTTTCGGCTCGAGTTACTGATTTTATGCTAAAGTGATTGCTTGACTTTATAACTAGTTTTAGCAGTCAAATAATGTATAATATAATATAATATTAATTATATATTTTTTCTTAAAGCTTTTTTTTCCTATTTTTAAAACTACTACTTCTCCTTTACTATTTTTCTGAGAAAATTTGTTTAGCTTCCTTTTTCTTTATAAAAAAAATTAATTATTAAGGTTAACTATTCTATTCTGTGTGTGTTTATTATAACATTTTAGTATTTACTAATGTGAAGATAATTTTGTTCCAGACATTATTATTAGAAAGTGTACTGCACAGTATATTTGAAGAGAAAGAAAAAATAAATGAAACAATTCAATGCAATTATTAGTTACTTTTAATAGTTAATTGAAATAAGTTAGTTTTTTAAAACTTTAAGTGTAGTTCAACTTTTATGATAATAATTCAGTTATTTTTAATTTAATATAATACAATTAATTGTACTTTAATATAATTAAGTTAATTTTTTCCAGCCTTAATTTTCGGATAGTGAGTAGAAAAATGTTTATAACAAGACAAACTTTTCCTAAACTATAACATATTTGTCACAAGTTAAGGAAAGCTATCTTTTGAAACTACACACATGCTGTGAAATCGTAAGTAGTGACCACATAGTGTGTATGTAGAGTGGGACGGGAATTATGCAATTTATTTCATTAATACAATTTTTCATACAAAAGTATTTAACTAAACTTTAAATAGTATATAAATTTGAATACTTTTAATTAATTTTTCTATTAAAAATTTTTATTTTATTAAATACATAAAATATTTTACTGTTTGATTTTGTCAATAATAAATTAATAGAATTTTTAGTTTACCTTCTTATCTTTAACTTATAAATTAAAATAGATTTTTTTTTTATTTTTGTTAAGATGTCAATTAAATTATTTTAAGAAAAGAAATTAATCGATAAATTATAAAACATTAACGAAATAAACTGATTAATAAATCGAAGATGAAAAAAAAAATAATAATTAGGACAGACAAACGTCAAATAGTAGTGTAATTAGACAAAAATAAAATAATATTATAATAACTTAATTAAATATATATTTTTAATAAACATTAAAAAGAAATTCTGATATTTATAAGATATTTAAAGTTAATTAAGTTTAAATAAATAATGTAAAATAATTTATCCAATTTAATTAATTTTAGTTTATTAATAAATTTATTTTGTTTTATTTTTTTCTTCTAAATATATTTATAGAGAAGTTTGTTAAAGTCATACTCATAATTAGCATTTCATTTAATAGTCATAGTCTTAATTATAATTAATAAACTCGGCAAAGTTTTCTTTAACGTCAATTTAATCACATTTAATGAAATATTTTTCAAAATGTATGAAATAGGAATTTAGTACATTAAAGTATGTTTAAAATTATATGGATAAAAAAAATATTGAATACATTCTTAAAGTTTATGTTAACCGTATCCGTGGATATCTGCGGATAAAACTCGAAACGGGTAGGAAACAAATATTAAAAATGAATACTCGTTATCTGCGGGTACGAGTATTTTTGATATCCGCATCTTAATGGGACAGGTACGAGTATCATAGTATCCATACTCGCATGTTAATTGCACATCTTGTCTTCTGTCTTCGTTCTTCCCGTTGCTTCAAGTATTATGTTGTCTTCTTCTAGGTATATCCTTGATATTCTTCCCTTTTCTTTATTTGAAATTGGACATATACATCAAACCTTATATAGATAGTGACATCTATGGTATGCTTGTTGTCAGATGATGGAATCAAAATAAGAATATTTGACACGTGTCCGTTGAAGTTTATTATGTTTATTTTTTAGAAATCAATCGGAGAAGTTTCTTATTTGTTTATTTTGTTTATTTTTTAGAAATCAATCGGAGAAAGTGGGCTTATTAATCAAAACACTAATTAAAAAATTTTCATTGTGTTGAACATCATTTTATATTTATTTTTATAACTATTTGGAATTATATGAACCTGAATTTTGTTTGAATTTTATATAAAATTTATGACAGTGATGTATTTTATTTTATTTTATTTGAATTTATGATTAAATATTTGTTTTTTAAATAAGTTTGTAAATACCTGTGAGTACCCGTGGATACCCGCGGATATGAAAAAAATAGATGGGTACCCGCATACCTGACGGATATGGGTACGGATACGAGACGAATATTTATCCCGCGAGTAGGGTATGTGGGAACTACTACTCGTACTCTACCTGTCCCGTTGACATTCATAGTTATGAGAGGTAAAATGTATTTATTTATTTTTCATTTAATAGTTTTTTATAATAAAATATTTTGTTTTTGTAAAATGTTTTCTAAGAAAATATAACTTTACTCAGAATAAATAATTGTAAATCTTTCAACTAAAATACCTTGTCTTAATTATTAAATAAAGAAAGGATTAAATAGTTGTAAAATTTTCAAACTATGAAATATTATTACCTTTTTATTTAATAATTTTCCTAAAACAGCAAAAGGTGTATAAGAGAATATATTTTCAAAATATTACATAAAAACTAAATAACAAATTAAATGTATAATTTTTTTAAGGTTATTAATTTTTGTTAGCAGAAAAATTGAATCTATAGCATCTTTCATCTCTCTTTTCATATGTAATAAGTATATTGTCATGTTTTATATAATAAACAATAAATACAATATAAAAATTTAATAATATAAATATTAATTTCTATATAAGAAAAAAATATTTAATTTAAAAAAATTAATAATAATAAAAATATACCATATCCAAGAAAATCATTATCTCTGTACTATAACAGGCTTATCAGATCGCATGCAATAATTTATTCACAATATCACGTAAGAATTAAAAAGAATTAAAGTAACACAGTTTCTTACCTTGGATACCAAATTATATATTATTTTATCTACAGTAATACTCATAAATTAAAACAAGCATATTAAAAATACACAGATGGGTAAGAGGGTAATTTGCTCTGCATCAGCCATCTACCATGCTTGGCTGGTTATTTATACACCATTGCTACCCTCACAGTAGCAGTAGCAGCACTCACTACTGCATTACTCCATAGTTAGCTATGGTGTTTTCAAACCATTTAGCTGCTATATCTCTCTCTTCTCTTCTCCTAGCTCTGCTTCTGTGTTCTGCAGGAGCAAGTTCTTCTTCCAAAAGTGCCACAAAAATTGGCCAAGGCTACCGTCTTGTCTCCATTGAAGAGACCTCTGATGGTGGCCTTGTAGGGATCCTGCAAGTTAAGCAGAAAACCAAAACATATGGCCCTGACATTCCCCTTCTTAGGTTCTATGTCAAGTAAGTCTCACTTCTTCTACCACTACTCTGCACATTCATCTGCATTTTTTTTTTTTTGGAAAGTACCCTTTTTTCATTTTCCTAAAATTAATGTTTAGGGAAAGAGGTTAGTCCTAAATGTTTAAATCTCTGCTAAAGAAAATGTTTTTTTTTTTCTTTTAGTATTTTGGAAGTGTGTGGGATAAGATTATGGATTCTGCTGGAAAAATGTTTCTATTTAGTATCTGACAGTATCTTGAAGATGAATATGGAGGAAAAAGTAATACTTTTGGTGTTTTAATTAAAGAAAAGAAAGTCTTTTTCACCCAGTATGTTTATATTTAGTATTTTAGTATCACGAAAGACAATCATGGAGGAAAAAGAAAGTGTTTTAATTTTTTTTTGTGTGTTTCAATTTCAATACACGAAAAAAGCTTTTTTTATTCTAATTTTGACCTTGTTAATTTTTTCTGATTTCGCAGGCATGAGGCAGATAATCGTTTTAGGGTACACATAACCGATGCACAGAAGCAAAGGTGGGAGGTTCCCTACAACCTTTTGCCGAGGGAGCAACCACCACCTTTGACACAAAGCATTGGGAAGTTCAGGAAGAACCCTATAACTGGCTCTGAGTATTCTGGTTCTGAGTTTCTCTTTAGCTACACTTCAGACCCTTTTAGTTTTGTGGTGAAAAGGAAGTCCAATGGTGAGACCCTTTTTGATACTTCCTCTGGTGATTCTGACCCTTTTAGTTCTCTTGTTTTCAAGGACCAGTACCTTGAGATTTCCACCAAACTGCCTAAGGATGCCTCCTTGTATGGTTTGGGAGAGAACACACAGCCACATGGGATCAAGTTGTACCCTAATGACCCTTACACCTTGTACACCACTGACATTTCAGCCATTAATCTCAATGCCGATCTGTATGGATCGCACCCTGTGTACATGGATCTCAGAAACTCAGGTGGCAAGGCTTCAGCACATGCTGTTCTGTTGCTCAATAGCAATGGAATGGATGTTTTCTACACAGGAACTTCTCTTACCTACAAGATTATTGGAGGTGTTTTTGACTTTTACTTCTTTTCTGGGCCTAGTCCTCTCAATGTTGTTGATCAGTACACTACCTTAATTGGCAGACCAGCTCCAATGCCTTACTGGGCTTTTGGTATGATTCATTTGTTACTCTTCTGTTTTTTAATATTGCCTTTTCTACTTGGTATTTATGACATTACTGATATTTATTTGGGTGCTGTTAACATTTAATATTTAATATTCAACATTTAGTATTCTCCTTTTAGGTAGATTGAGTAATTATTCATTACGAAAATAGGGTCTTGATAGATCCAAATACTTAATGATACACCTTGAAAATTTCAGTGACTTTTCTTATGTACAATTCTGAGATTATTTTGTTTGTGTGCATAATGCAGTTGAGAATGCAGAGAGTTATGATTTTCGAATTAGCTGTTTTCTGCTTTAGCTGACCTGTATATTGAATAATGGGGGATGTTCTGGTTTGTTTTCTAAAGTTGGGTCTGCAAAGATATTTTAAAGATAAGTCACTATTTTTATGAATTGTGTCGTGGTTAACTTTTGTACGTCCAATTTTAGTAGTTGAGTAATTTAATACCTTTCAGGTCCACATGGAAAGATAAGGTGCCACATAAAAGTTGGTAACTTAACTTTTCCATATGAAAGAATTACTCTTTTCTAGTAAACTTTTGATTCAAGAATTTGACCTTTGTTACATGATTCTACAAAGCAATGTGTGGGTCCTTGTCAAGGACTATCATTGCCTACACGTGGTATATCACTTTACTTTTTATCTAGGGAGAAAGATTGTACTGATAGCACTAACCTTGCCAAAAAATTTCTTGTCCTTTTAAAGATAGGGTTTCTTGATAAATGGAATTAAGGGATCAATTACTACAATAGGGGTGAGGATTATAGTGAAAAATTCATGGATCAGTTTTCAATACAATTTTAAAACTTATCCAAGGACTTTTCATCTTCATTTTTAACTTGGTGCTGTACTGATCTCAGATGCCCTTTGTTATTTAATCTGCTTGATCTTGCTGACATATCTGGAATAACATTACCCTTGTGTCAAGGGAAGTATACAGTTATTATTGTTTCCTACGATCTAATGGTGGATTCATACTGTGTCTGTGTGTATGTTTGTGAAAATGAGAGATTTGCCTTTGCCTTATATCTATATAATTTGCTTTTACAATCTATTATTTTTCATGGCAGACATTCTTTAAACTATACTTTGCTTTATAACATGATTCTGTATCTACTTCTTTTGTCAAGTAAATGAAAAGGGTGGTTAGTATCGGATTCCTATGATTCCAGATCTAACTGAATGTGTTGCATGAAGTTTTTCTAAAAGTAATGCAAATGATATCATTCACATGAGCTACCTCATTTATCAATTAAACGACAAGGGTGGGTAGCTTTTGATCGTTCCTGTTCCAGATCTACCTGGACGTGGGGCCTGAAGTTTTTCTGTCAGTATTTTAACTAATATAATTCACGTGATACTGGTTCATTTAAGGGGGATATCATTTGATCCTTATTATTCCAGAACCATTTGAAAGTGGTATCTGAATTTTTTTTTTTCTGAGTACTTTAACTGATATTTTCACGTATTTGGTATTGTAGGATTTCACCAATGCAGATGGGGATATCACAATCTCTCAGTGGTTGAGGATGTTGTGGAGAATTACAAGAAGGCTCAAATCCCACTTGATGTGATTTGGAATGATGATGATCACATGGATGGGAAGAAGGACTTCTCACTCAACCCTGAGAACTACCCTCGTCCAAAGCTTTTGAACTTCTTGGACAAGATACACAACATTGGCATGAAATATGTTGTCATTATAGACCCTGGAATTGCTATTAACACCAGTTATGGAGTTTATCAAAGGGGTTTGGCTAATGATGTTTTTATCAAATATGATGGGGAACCCTTTGTGGCTCAGGTTTGGCCTGGGGCAGTAAACTTCCCTGATTTTCTGAATCCAAAGACGGTTTCGTGGTGGGTGGATGAGATCCGTCGCTTCCATGAACTTGTACCTGTTGATGGCCTGTGGATCGACATGAACGAGGTGTCAAATTTCTGTTCTGGAAAGTGCAAAGTTCCCAAGGGAAAGTGCCCTACTGGAACAGGACCTGGATGGATATGTTGCTTGGAATGCAAGAACATAACCAGCACAAGGTGGGACGATCCTCCATACAAAATCAACGCCTCAGGAATAAAAGCTCCTATTGGCTTCAAAACAATAGCCACTAGTGCAAACCACTATAACGGTGTGTTAGAGTATGATGCTCACAGTCTTTATGGCTTCTCACAATCCATTGCAACTCACAAGGGCCTTCAAGGGCTGCAAGGAAAAAGACCCTTTATTTTGTCCCGTTCTACTTATGTTGGTTCAGGCAAATATGCTGCACATTGGACAGGTGACAATCAGGGAACATGGGAAAACTTGAGGTACTCTATCTCCACAATGCTCAATTTTGGCATATTTGGGGTGCCTATGGTGGGTTCAGATATATGTGGGTTCTATCCACAGCCTACTGAAGAACTATGCAATAGATGGATTGAAGTTGGAGCTTTCTACCCATTCTCAAGGGATCATGCAAACTACTACTCCCCTAGACAGGAGCTTTACCAATGGCAATCAGTGGCTGAGTCTGCTAGAAATGCTTTGGGGATAAGGTATAAGCTGCTTCCATTCCTTTACACCCTCAACTATGAAGCTCATGTCAGTGGAGCCCCAATAGCAAGACCTCTTTTCTTCTCATTCCCAACATACACCGAATGCTATGGCCTTAGCACCCAGTTCTTGCTAGGAAGCAGTCTCATGGTTTCTCCAGTGCTTGAGCAGGGAAAAACACAAGTTAAAGCACTGTTTCCTCCCGGTAGCTGGTACAGTTTGCTTGATTGGACTCACACCATTACCTCAAAAGATGGAGTCTATGTTACCCTTGATGCTCCTCTGCATGTTGTCAATGTGCATTTGTATCAGAATACCATTCTTCCAATGCAGCAGGGTGGAATGGTCTCCAAGGAGGCCAGAATGACACCCTTCACCCTCATCGTAACCTTCCCATCCGGCGCCGCACAAGGAGAGGCTAAGGGCAACCTTTTCCTTGACAACGATGAATTACCAGACATGAACCTTGGAAATGGCTATTCAACCTATGTTGATCTCTATGCAACTGTGAACCAAGGAGCAGTGAAGGTTTGGTCAGATGTCCAAGAGGGCAAGTTTGCCTTGGATAAAGGTTGGATCATTGACTCTGTATCAGTGTTGGGGTTAGATGGAAGTGGGGCAGTTTCTTCACTTGAGATCGATGGAAAGCCTCTAATTGGTGCGTCAAATGTGAATGTTAGTACATCACAACATGAGCACTTGAACAGTGAGGGAGAAGGAGAAAAGAAAACTGTCATGGTTGCTTTGAAGGGCTTGAACATCCCAGTGGGTAAAAACTTTGCTATGACCTGGAAAATGGGGTGAAGATAGTTTGAGTGACCTCATATGTTATTTATGATTTTGCAACTTTGTTGTGTTCTTTTCCTTTCTTCAATTCTTGTAGGTGTTGTGAGGGAGAGGAGATGAGCTAGAATTGTGCTCGTCCTTTTCCATTTTAAGTAGCAATTTGAATGTTCTGTTAGTTTCTTTTTGTACCTCTGTTCAAACTTGTCATTCAAGTGATTTAGAAGAATAAACCAAACTCAACATTATGAATCTAGTAAAAACATCGAGAATGTAATCATTGTGAGCTTATAGTTTAAGGTGGTTTCCTCGTCCTCCCTCGTCCTCGTATGCATCTGCATCCTTTATATGATCTTTTTACTCAGTCATTTCATGGTCTCCGCTCAGTAGATATGACATAGAACGTGTCAGTAATACATCCATACAGGTGTCAACTACCGATTATTTCGATTGAATGTTGAAATAATACACCTCATATATTTATGGCAAAAATACGTAATAAATATGTATAACAACAACAACAGAAAATAGTATCCACGTATCTTTATGGAAAATATACGTAATAAATATTAAATGAATATCCTTAAACTCATACATAAGTACACATTTTACTTAATTTTAGTTAATTGATTGTTGATGGGATGGTATAAGTATTACGATATGTCTAATACGAGGTTACTCATTACTTGTTTGTTATATTTTAATTAAGTGAGTGATTGTAATTGAGTGAATTTGATTTTATATTATATCTATGAAAACATTCATTTTTTTAAAATTTATATTTTGTGGGGTAACTCATTTAACTTTATTTTTCAGAAATACTAAATTTATGTTTATTAATATTTTGTTGCGTATTTTATTTGAATTGTATTTCAAAATTAAAATTTTCGTCTAAAAATAAGTTAAAATACTGTCATTAAATCTCATAATTATAATCAATGCTAATAAATTTATATAAAAATCATGATTAAAATCATTTTCTCGTAATTAGAATATGTTCCTTAATTTTTGCAACGTAAAGTTTCCTTCCAAACTTTTGATTTGTGCCTGCAGTGTCACAAATGATTGTGTTCCAATATTAATAATATGACCTTTATTTACTCACTCAGTGCACGACAACCTGAGCAATGGAAACCTATAAAAATGATATAAAGAAATATTTTCAGAAACACAATATCTGATACATGTTTTTAGTACATATTAAATATTCAATAAAGATTGTGAAATTAGGAGACAAATTCATCTAGTAATAATAACGAAGATAAACAAAGTGATTTTTCATATATTTTAGTAAATAATAAAAAATAATCTGAAAACTTGTATTAGTGTTACTAATATTTGTCTTGAGAAAGAAAATGGCCGACAAAGAAAGGGGACAATTAATAAAATCATAGACAAACAAATGCCTTTTGTTCCTTTCAGTAACGAGTTCCTTCGCAAAGGGTTGGACCAAATTGATACCAGATTGGTCTTCCTACTAATTTTGTTATGAACATCTCAAACATTCTCATTAAATATCTCAATTGGCTTCATAATAAAGAAAGCGAATATATATTATATGTATATATAAATAAGACAAAAGATATGTGTATATTATTCTCGGTGCTTCCAAATGTAAAAGCTAATCATAGCACTTATTTTCATGGAGATAACCATGGATCATAGATCATAGTGTCTCCACCATCTTTAACTCACCCAACTAAAAAAACCAACATTCATTTTTAAATTAAATGATCATCAACAAGAATGATATATTTTAGTTTCAGGAGTAATCTGTATTTTAAATGTTGAATATGTGATAGTGTTAAATATTTAAAAATAATTTAGAAAGAACACCACAAGCTCAATAAGAAGAAAGCTAAGGTTTTAAAAGAGACGCTTCAAGATACAGTTAGACCAACTATAATCAAATACTAAAATAACTAAATACTCTAAAGTTGGTTAAGCTGACTCTAATGTCATCTTATATATTTAAATAAATATAAATATTAAGATTGATTAAATAATATTATAATAACATCGAATAAACCAAACACGTAACTGAAAATTTTATTGAAAAAAAGTTATTAAAGTTGCAATTAATGATAATAATTTAAAAAATAAAAACAACTAAAGAGCTTCTACCTAAGGGACAAAAAATTCTATGCAACCATAAATTTGTATTATAAATAAACATTATGCGTTGGTTAAAGTCACGGTTGAAAAAAAAATTATATTGATTTTAAAAATTACTGATAGGTGATTTTAAAAATTTTAAATATTAAAGTGCAGCGTCATTTTAACCGACGCTTAAAATTAGTAAAAATAGAAAGTATGAATAGGTGGTTTGAGACGCATAAATTGACACTTACATTTTATCTAAAATTTTTAATTAAAGTTCGAAGTTAATAAAAGAGTAAAGTTACGTATTCTCACTTTTCCTCTCTCATTTTCACTCAATTTTTTAACTTGTGTTTCTATCTTCCCATCCTCCATTTTTAGAATCTTCCATTTTCACTTTCAATTTTTGAACTCGTACTTATTAAATGTGAATCAGAGAATGAAAACTATAACATATATCAGAGAAACTGTTATAGAAGCACACATTTATTGAAGCAGCACTGGTTATATATATAGCATGAGCCAATGTAACAGTACACATGATTACAAAACACAGAAAAACAATTTAACAGTTTCAACAACTCATTCTGACTTAATTTTTTACATCCCCTCAAGTCAAAAACAAATTTCACATAAACCACACCAATAAACTCTCTCAATTGTTTAAATCTAACATAAATATCAAGAGTTTAAACCTAACATACTTCAGGACTTTTGTAAACAAGTATGAAAGTTGAACTTCAGACTTATAATATTCCAGTTTCAACTTTTCCAGATTCACTTGTTCACATAGGAAATTAAACCTTATATTTATGTGTTTACTCTTCCCATGACAAGTTAGATGCCTAACCAAATCTACGACCGATTTGTTATCAACCATAAGTTTTGTTGTTTTGGTATCTCCAATTTGCAATTCACTAATTAGACTCCTTAACCAGGCTACTTGGCATGTTGCATCCGATACAACAATATATTTTGCTTCACAAGTGGAAAAAGTCACCATAAATTGCTTCTTTGAACTCCAGCTAACGAGTGCTTTCCCAAAGAAAAAAAAGTATCCGGCCATGCTTTTTCTATCATCTTTGTCATTGCACCAATCTAAATTAGAGTATCAACTTTTTTACGTCACTAGCACGATTTCCTTCTTTATTAACCCATATAGCATACTGTTCATAATAATTACAAGAATAACATTGTTTTTTTTGTGTAGGTGAGAATTCGATCCCAAGAACCCGAATTCTAGCTTACAAATTGCCAACTTTTTTTAAAATGCTAGTCAGAATTCAATTCTCAGGGACCAGAATTCGGTCACAAGTACCCAAATTTTGAACTGTTTTTTTTTTTTAAATTTTTGAATTAGGATTTTTAAAACTTTAAAAAAATAGTTTTAGGTGTTATTTTTTTATTTTCTTTTTTTGAAAAAATGGTTGCAATTATATTTAAAAAAAATGAAATTTTTTTAGGTGTAATTTGAAAATATAAAAGTAAAAACAATTAATGTATAATGTTTGAGGTGGTGTTGTACTATTTATTTTTTTATGTTTATTGAATATTTAAAATTAAAAAAATTGATGGAAGTAAGAATTTAATTTTTATTTATATTTTTTTACTTTGATTTTTTTTATAAGAATTTTATTGATAAAATATTTATTTTTTCACACAAATAAATAATGTAAAATTTATTGTTAGAATTTATAGTAGGTATTAAGTTTAAATATAAAGTTAGAATTTATTTTTTTGAAATATCCTAATAAATAAATGAGTAAAATTTTGGTTGAAATAAATTATTTTTCTTGTTTTCTTGTTTTCTTGTAACTTGAAATTTTGTTTTTGTAATATATATATATATATATATATATATATATATATATATATATATATTTTATTTTAAATATATAAAATATATTTAAAAAAAAAAAATAATATATATTTTTATTAAAAGAAATAAAAATATAATAAT
>Ga0099822_1005616_pt1 | contig 16376 bp, 4 predicted proteins | sample CowpeawhiteBW_FD_76839 | JGI IMG/M metagenome (GOLD analysis project Ga0099822, IMG submission 76839) | Root nodule microbial communities of legume samples collected from California USA - Cow pea white BW | ecosystem: Host-associated > Plants > Roots > Nodule | place: USA: California | collected...
AATAAAAAAAAATATATATATATATATATATATATATATATATATATATATATATATATACATATTATGTTAAATATTAAACATTAAATTAATTAATAAACAATTTACATTACTTTTTTTTTCTATTAAACTCCCATTGTGATCAATTTATATTTAACATTTTTTAAGTGTCATTTGATACCTCATAATATATAAATGCATTTTTAAATTGTTAAAAATCATTACTATTTTTAGTATCTCAACTATACTCATACAGCAAAGTCCATCGGTCATTTATCATCACATGAAAATTTCTTAAAAAGAAAAAATAAATAAAAGAATACAAAACATAAATTCATGATTAAATTTAGGTTTAGATATTCCTTTTGTTCCTATTCTCTTCGAGTTTGTTTAATGTGATCATATTTTTCCTACTTGTCTTCTAACCGTATTTTTTACATGTAGCAAAAATTAAATATAAATCTAATAATTATATTATAGTAATATATTTAGCGTTGGTATAAAAATATGGAAAAAAAATTAACAAAAATGTTAACTTTAATGAAAATTTCAGTATAATATTTATTTAAAAATTATATTTAATCTCAATTTGGAGGTGGACAAAATTGTTTAATTTAAAAAAAAAATGTAAACTGAATTAAAAAAAATTAACAAAAATTATAACTAAATTGAATATAAAACACTGGCACGTGACACTCACACTAACTAGTGACATGATATTGAATTGACACGTTGACATTTTTTTTAATTAGAGAAATATAAATAAAAACACGAATTGATGCGTGATCAACATTTATATTGTTCATATTCCGTTAACAATCTATACACCATTACCAAGTAATGACCAAATTAAATAAAATTAATAAAAATTGGGATGTTATTGACCACGAAAAAGTTAATAATTACATTAAACAAACTCGATAAAAATAAGCACCAAAGTAATATTTAAATCTAAAATTTATATTTCACATGACATAAAAAGAACTATAAATATTACGAAAAAAATCTAAACAAACAACGAAAATCAATCATTAAACCACCTATATCAAAATTATTTTCATATTTAATATATTACGATTTAATGTAAATATTATAATGGTTTATTCTTTCTTTTTAATACATTTTGGATGTAATTTTGTCATTAATTTTATTAAATAATAGCGTTTTTTATTGTAAATATCGTTTTAAAAAGCTAATTAAATTGAATTTTTATTTTACAGAAAATAATGATTAGTAGCAAAAAAATGTTTATATATTAAGAAAATATTGTTTTATATTAGTTTTGTATCAACGATAGTAAAACAAACGAGTATTGATTTTTTCATTAGACATATTTATTTATTTATTATTATTTACTTTAAAAAATTTCTGGAATTCAAAATTATGTCATAAAAAGTAATATTTAAAAAAATAATGATAATTATTTTTAAATATAAATATCACTAATATTTTTATTTTTATTGTTGAACTAATTATTAACGATGCAGACTAAATAAATTCATAAACAACTAAATTAAAAGTAACACCTTTCCTCAAGGACTAAAAGTAAACCTAGGATCACATTTATTGCAATTAAAAATATATTTAATACGAAAACACCATTAGAAACTAAACTTTCTTCTCATTAATATGTATTTACATTTTAAGAAAATTTCATCAAATACAAATTTAAATTCATTAAACGTTTATTTAAATTGTGAATAAATATGATTAAAATCATTAAATATTATCTTGAATTATGATAAAATGGCATTAAATGGTATATAATTGCTAAAATTTTCACTTTCATTGCTTAATAATCAAATCATTGTACTCCTAAATTCACGTAAACATGCGGATATATGTATAATTTTTTAATAGTGAATTTTAAAGTAGAAAAAAAATGAATTATAACAGTAATTATTAAACTTGATTATGATGTTGATGTATATGATAATCAATGTAGATTCACCATTTTTTTATTATTTATGAATTAGGTATATATAAAATCTCAATTATTTCCCAACTTTGAGATAAGTTTTGCGTGGATACAAACAAAATTTGTAGCTCACTAGCTTGCTAGAGCAATACAATTTTATGAAAATTACTAACTTTTTCTATTGCAGACCACACTATATCTACCTAGTTATCTAAAATGAAGTTTATGAGCCTTTTGAGCAGTAAAAGATAAAGTTTCCTTAAAAAGAATTAAATATTTATTTATTTATTTTTACTTTGTTCAATCATTTAACAACCTTAAAAAAATATCATGATATTATGGATTACCAATATAAACTACTTGACAGTCATAGAAATTCAAAAAATATTGAATTGATACACATTGAATTAAAAAATATCACAAATTTTAAAATCTGATAATAGTTAATTGAATTAATTTAAAATAATTTCTAAATATACTTCATAAAATATTAAAATTTGTAATACTTATATGAGATGTATGGGTTACGAAAAAAAAATTATAAATATTTATGTTATTTTGTTTAATTTTGTTGTTTTGAAAGGTATATTTGATTTTTGGGCATTTATATTTCACACCTTTTAAATGTTTTATAACACAAATCATAATGCAACATTAAAAATCAATTCAATTAAGAAAAACATACCCATTAACCCAATTATGTTTGTTAATTGGTTTATTAGTTAGTAAAAATTTCATCATTAAAGAAATAAAATGCATGGTTAATTTATAAAATATAAGATAATTTTTTTTAATGTATGCTAATTTTGTAGATGCAATAACTCTTTGAAAAATTTAATATTCATTAAAAGAGTAAATCATTTTAAAGAAATTTCTATTATATATTATATTGCTATGAAGAATACATATAAGTAAAACAATATTATTTTATCTGAAGTTAAGATATCATGTTCAAAAAATTATCATCCGATCCGACTGTATATTTTTTTATTATTAAATAATAGTGTAAAACTATTTAAAATTTTACATGATCATCACTATTAGACTAAATAAAAATGATTTATTACAATGTTTAATTAAATTTTAATTTTAATATGGGTTAATTTGATGAAAAGTATTAAACGTCATTGTAAAATTAAGTGAATTTGATGAAGCTCTCATTTCCTTTAGCCATAACATTTTAAAAATTATTGTTATCTTAAATTTAAGAAAAATAATATATAAAAGGGAAATTTATTTAAAAGTTTGATGTCTATTGCACCCTTAAAAAAGTGATCAGTTATTGCAATTTTTATTTGATTTCTAACAAGGATAACGATAAAAAAATGTAAAAGAAAACAAAAAAACAAAAAAACAAAAAAACCGAAATATTACTAAAATAATTACTGCAATTGATGTTATTTTTGCGTGTTTAAGACAATATTTTTAGAATTGGACATGTTGTCATCTGAAGGTTCCGGTTTTAATCGGAAGTGAATTGAAGTTGAACGATATTAATGAAATTTTTTTAATTAAAATATATAAATTAATATTTAAAAACATGTAATTAAAAATTTAAATAAAATATTTATATACAAAATAAAAATATTAATACTCTACAACGAAAAAATAATAATTTTTTAACGATTAAATTTTGGACAAATTTCTTCAACATTCTAATATGACATATTTTAAATAATTTATATTTTTTATTTATTTTCTTCTGTATTCTAAAACGCATACAAGATAAAATTATCAAAATATTATGATAAATAATAATTTTAAAAAATAAAATTATGATTTATTATCTTTTATTATACTGATTTTTGATTAATCCATCAATTTTAAATGTTTGACACCAATTTGACTTAACATGGCTGTATTAATTTTTCATTAAAGTAATGATGACTATAATAATAACAATTACTATCATCAATTTTATCATTATGGCGCACTAAAATCAGAACATAATTATACTAAATTTCATTAGCACTAATAATTAAATACTTATCTTTCTTAACACCAGAAGTTCCATCTATAGTTCGTGAATGAAGTTACAATTCTATCCTCAGTGGAGCTAACGCTACCTAGGCAGAATAAAAATTAGTTGACTGTGAAATCTGAACATTTTTTTTTGTTATAACAAAAAAGAACTAAAAACAAATAAATTCTGGAGAGCGCTAAGAGGGAGCTTTTATCAAGTTTATTTGAATACATGAAGAATTCTTATAACTTTTATAAGATATTTTAATTTTGTTTAACTTACTTTAAGAATTTTTTTTGTAAATATATAAACAAACAAATTTAGACACCTTTTTAGTCAGTATTGAATATACTTAGTTCTCTTTTCGGTGAAAATTATTATCTCAAATAATTGAAAAAGAAAAAAAAGAAGAAAAGAATAAGGTGAGTCCAACTTGTTGTGCAAGCGAAATTCCAATAATGCCTACCCTTGACCCACCCACCTAAAAACTTTTTTTTTTTTAATTTGGAAAATTCAAACAAAATAAAGAAATTTCAAAATTTCCATTTACATTTTTTACATTAATTATTATGGGACATGAACGTTTGTCGGAAAATAAAAATAAAAAAGGAATCATCTATCCCCATCTTGCACAGCGTACTCTATACTCTACAGAACGTTAATTAAGCATTAAGTAAAGTATAATAAATACAAATACATAATAAAATAATAATATAAATACCAAAAATATTCCCTTATTCCTTTTCCCACGGCTTTCACCATTATTTCCTTTCTCTCTCACTCCAAACAAAACAAAAACAACCGGAAAACAAACCAAACCACTCTCTCCCTCTCCTTCAGCTTCCGCCGTTGTTTTCCGCTGCTGTCGCCGTCGCTCCGCGGTGCGATTTGGCGGCGGTTGAGTATCAGATGGGGAAGTACATGAAGAAGGCGAAGCCAAAGGGAGAGCTGGCGCTTGTGGAATCCACCACCACCAACGCCACCACCTCCTACATGGGAGTTCGAACCCGCGCCAAAACCCTAGCGCTTCAGAAATCACACCCTCAGCCCGAGCTAGCTCCCTCCTCCGATTCCTACCTCCAGCTCCGGAGTCGTCGCCTCCAGAAGCCTCCAATTTTGCTGCACTCTCCCAGGCGGAACAAACAACCGAACCCTAAATCTCCCATCCCTGAACCTGCCAGGCTTGGACTCGCTTCGGAGCAGGACGCTACGCTCACAGCGCGCAGCCACAAGGAGGATAGTACTTTGCATGAGAATGCTGAGGTTCAGGAAGCATCGTTTGGGGAAAATGTTTTGGATTTTGAAGGTAGAGAGAGGTGAGTATTCGTTCCATTTTTCAAATTTAACTTGAATTTGTTTCAATTTCTGGACTATTAAAGATGTCTACGGTTTTTTTTCTTAATTTTTGTTACCATTTCGCGATTTGTTTTGGGGGGGAAATTTCGAAGAGCGTGTGAATGCCCTATATTTTGGGGTATTGTTCATTTTTGGGATTTGTCTTGGTTGGAAGGAGTGTGAGGGGGCAATTTTTGCTTTCCCTCTGGTTTTGAGGTGGATTGTTCGGTTGAGTTGACGGTGTTTTGAAAGGCAAAGGTTTTTTTAGCAATTTATTAAGCTTCATGGCCTTGTCCGCCGCAATGTAATATTTCTTTCCGGAATATGTGCCCTAAAGATGATTGAATGCTGGAATTTTGTCTTCTCGTATAACGGTTGTGTTGTGTTCCTTTTTTTGTGGTATGAGGATTTTTTCACAGTTTTTTTCAGTTATGCGTGTAATTTCTGTGAATTTTTTTGGCTATATTTTTTTTTTTTTGTTGAAGTGTTTTCTTTATTATCTTGTATGATATTCCCCTCAATTCAGGGTTTCAAGGGAGAAATATGTCTTGTTTTCTCTTCCTAACCATTTTCAGTGTACATGTTCGGTTGGTATCCACTGAAAACGCTTCATATTTGAAGATGTTAATTAGAAAATAGTCTACAAAATTTATTCCACCATAATACTTCGTTTTTTATATACCCGCTTGTTTTTATTGACAGGAAATGTTGGTATTTGATAATAATATGTCAGAAAGTTTACCCCTTTTTTTTTTCAATGTGGTGTTTTTACTCGTTTCATCAACTATCTATTGAAATATTTCACTAATTTCTCTTGTCATGAGACATCAATTTTGTATACTATTATTCTTATTATTATATTAATAACAACTGTGTAGATGGAGAAAAAAAAAATACTCCATTCTCATTCAGTTTTCCTTTTTATCAACTGAGAATGAGGGGACATGCACAAACTATGGAGAGAAGGGGGATAGTCATTACGCAATGTCCATTTTCCTCCAAACTCTCTGCGAACTCCCTGCATATTTTATTTATGTTGAATATTCTCATAACTGAATCGTTATATGTACAATGAATTTGTAAATTGTAACTGAGTTCTTTGGCTTTAAATGTTGTACTGGTCAGCCTTCAATTTATGAGCAATATTCTTTTTCCGTTAGAAGACTGACTTAGTCTTACCTGAAATATTGTTATGGTATTACCTTATTCTTTGCCATTAAAACGCTTTTATTTTTTTAGTGATTCTTATGCAGTAGTTTGGTTGAAATTGCTATTTATTGGAATTTGCAATGTTTAATTTTATGTTTATTATTTGGTGTAGAAGCACTCGGGAATCCACACCTTGCAGTTTGATAAGGGACCCTGATACTGTCAGGACTCCCGGTTCAACTACAAGGCCTACTTGCTCAACTGATGCTAATCGAAGAACCGAGCATGCAAATAGAAGGCAAATCCCAACTTCACGCGAAATGGATGAATTCTTTGCTGAAGTTGAAGAGGCCCAGCAAAGGAAGTTCATTGAGAAGTATGCTTTAGCGGTTTTGTTGTTTTTCTTGGTTCATTGTTTTCATTACAATATATAACGTGAGTTCATTTTGCAGGTACAACTTTGATCCTGTGAATGAGAAGCCACTCCCAGGGCGTTTTGAATGGGAAAAGTTGAAACCCTAGAAGGAGGGTGTAGTGTTCCATCAAGACATGTTTGAAGTAGCAGCAGGGGTAGAATTTGTTGAAGCGGTGGTGGCGATATTTCCCTTTTCCATCACCTTCTATTTACATGTAAAGAAAGTAGGACTCTTAAACTGTGTAGACTAATGATCTGTAACTTTACAGAGGTGATGATTACACAACAATACAAATCAAAGTCCTTTGTCTAACAGATCATTTTAAGGGGGCAAGGAAAGGGAAGGGACCGTAGCGCGTAGGATTAGGGATAAGTCAAATTAGGTCAGTATGAGGTACAGGAATTTACTTAGGTTTTCTCTTGTTCTTGTATTTTACTTATCTTTATCTTTGTCTATACTTGTACTGATGGAACTTCAACAAACTTTTAGAAATAAAGACCCGATTCCCCCACCTAAATTTCTGTCACTTCCTTTGTCATCCGTCTTCTGCTTTATAATATATTGCTCTTATTTGGATCAGGACACTGAATCTTTCATTTGTTTTTAGATGACACTAGCTGTTTCTTTCTGTGGCCCTTACCAATATTGCTTAAATCTTGTGGTCTTTTAATCGCCCTAAAGTGGTGGGGCAAAGCTAACATGGAATGTTTTGTCTTCTCTCTTATCATATAACCATGAATCACTTTATAACATTTAATAACCTGACATTGTGGGAGACATTTACACACTGGAAAATGATGCATGACCAGATTCAGTATCCAAGCATAATACCATCCTCTCTTATGGAATTACAGTGTAGCTCTTCAAGTCCTTACAGTCTCTTATAATTCATTTTACTATTTTTTGGAAAGTGTTAGCAATTCTTTCTGTAGATTTGAAGATTTGGTCGTGGTGACTTTGACTAGAGCGACTTTCGCAAGTTCATCAAGAGATCATAATATTTTGACAAAAATATTGACAAATTTTGAAGTTTTCTTTTTAAGTCACACCAAATCTTTCTTTTCTTTTTTTCAAGTCACACAAAACTTTTCTTCTATCCAGTGGGGAGCTGTCATGTTAAGAGTGTCAAAAGTTTGTCAAAAAATAATTTGAATAGAGCATCAATTATATTCAAAAATCAAGTTCAATTCGATTTTACCGAAAAACTAGTATTATTAGTTTTAGAGTTTGCATTTATGGGATCGAAACAGACATTTTATAAATCTGCTTGCTGCTTGCTTTAATATGTTTATTTTCTCCTTTAGTAATATTAGCAGAGAATATAAGCATTATAGTGTCTATCATTCCTTATTCTTTACTTAAGAAGAATGAGAACATTAATAATTTATAGTGTCTATTAACTTTATATTTTATAATTCAATAAATATAATTATTTTTTATTCATTAATATTAGTGTTAATAAGTTAGTTTTTGTTAGCATTCTAATTCACATCCAAACAATGTTTGTTTCGTTTTTACTAACAGTTACCTTACATTACCTGCATATAATCTATTTTACTAAATTGTGTACTTAAATCTATTTCTATTTTTTAGTTAACAATTGACAATTAAATAAAAACCGTACGTGTTTAAAAAATAATTAAAAGCTATATTTAACTGAATATAAGTTATATAAGTTATCTGTAAAATAAGATATATTGTGCATACATATGTAAACATTTCCTTTTATATCCTTTTATACTTATCAGTTAATTTAAGAGTATATTATACCAATTTTATACTATATCTATTTGAGGGAAACATAATATGAAGTTTTTGCAGTGCGATTAAATATAAATAAATCATCTTTAATTCTAATAATATAAATTTAAATAAAACTTATATCTTCGACGTTAGTATGCTCTAGTTTAGTTTTAGTTTCACATTATATAATATTAAAGAATATTGTATTCTATATTGCTATGAGAAAAATATTGTAAAACTTTTAAATATGCCAAAGTCATATACTCCTATAATAGACATAGGATCATGTGACCTTTCCTTTTTCTATTGTCTTGTTTTGTTGCTTTTCTCCTAACATTCAAAGTATAACCAAAATAATAAGTAAATTTTATCAAATAGAATAAAAACATAAAATTTATCACCTTTATATGTGAAGAATTTAAAAATGTTAAAAAATAGCATTTTATTCATATACATTTTTGAATAAAAAAATGTAATTTAATTACCTTATAATATGAAAGTATTTAAAAACTTTTTTGGGTTCACATATGCAAGTTCATGTATGATATAAAAATTTCTAACAATTTTTTTCTAATATAAGCAGATTTAGATTATCATTATTCATTGTTTTACCGAAGACATGTCAATGAGTGCCAACAAAAGTTTTCATGATGTTTTGGTCACGGCGGAATCAAACTTTTCTTATCTACTGAATGCTATAATTTTTCAAGTACGTTATCGAATGAAAGGTTGAACAAAATCAAACCAAAACAAACACAAAAGTTCTCCACTCAGTCACCGAACAGAAGGAATCAGGAACGCCAAGAAAGTAGTTATGACATTCAATTTAACAGACCATTTCTGGTTCTCTCTAAATCTTTATTCCGAATTATACTGATATACCCAATTTTGCCTTATTATGTAGAAGTTGAGACTGCAAACAATTAAAATAAATTTTTAATTTATTTTTCGTGATTCGAATTTCTAAAGCAGATAAGATTTTAAATGGAATGATTAAACTTGAGGTTGAAACACTGTAAATTTAGATTCTACCCAAGTTTTCCTCAGTGCTCTTATATTTTATCTTCAAAATATGTTCATGAACACCGGTTTTAATAATTTAAAATATATTATCTTTTTAATATATCAATATAAGTGTTTTTTTTAAAATGGTTAAACCATTCTATTCATTTATATTTTTTTAAGAAAATCTCATATCGGTTTTTTTACATATATTTCAATTTGATTCATATTTTAAAAAGAAATTATACACTTAAATTTTTTCCGTTTCTCAATGACATGCAATATTGTTACGTCATATTGTAGCTGTTATATTGTCATATGTCACACCGTCAATTTAATTCTAAGACAATTTTTTTAATTAAAAAAATTAAATAAAGAAATAACGAAATAATACATGATAAATTTTGAATGTTGTTTGTACAATATAAACAAAAATAACATCATTGTATGAAATTTTCAAAAATAAAGATTAAATTCAGACGCTTAAAAACAAAGAGATAGATTTAAGATTTTCTTATAAAAATGGAATGAAAGAAATGATTTAACCTTTCAAAATTCAGCAGAAAAACGATAAAAAATTTTAGTTAAAAGTCTGGACTAAAAGTATAGCAGAAAAACCATAAAAAATCAAGTTGAAAATCTGGACTTAAACATACCAATAGTCAAATAAAAAAAAAAAGTTAGATGCATTGTTTGCAATATAAAAAGTTGTCACTTTTTAATTAACAGTGTTAAACAGACACAAAAAGAGTGAAGCGATTATTGGTGCATATCCTTAAGAAAATGTGGTTCACACTTGAGCAGTGTTGTGATTGGAATAGTGGGTGGTTGTTGCTGTTATTATGGATGATGGATCTGTGTAGTACTAGTGGTGACTGAGGAATCTGCAGTTCCCAATGAAATCTCTTGCTCCTTTTGCAAATATTATTATTCCCTAAGTGTAAATTCAAATGTGTATTCATTATTTGTTCACCCACGGGAAAACACTTCACAAACAAACAAACTCTTATATCATTTCTGCTTTGACTCTATGGGGACTCACACACTGGGGACCTAAATGGAGGACCCTGTTCATAATTTAATAATGATCACACGTTTCTGTTAAAATAAATTGCCAATAATACCCTCTTTAACGTCAAAATAAGAGTGAAAAATAGAAACACTAACAGCATTGAGACATTGGGTAATGTGTAATTTTCTTTGCCAATATCTCTATAACAAGAAAAAAACACTGGCGAATCTTTTGGTTTTGAAAATTAGTTTTCAAGTGTAACATGAAAAGTGGACAAAAGGAGAGAATTATGATACTGTAAAAGCTTTTCAAGACATGCCTTGCCCTAGATATCCTCTGGGTGTATTTTTATTTGGGTATTGATGAGAAGAAAAAAGAAAGAATAGTTTTGATTTTATATTTTTAGTAGTCTTGTTGTATAATTAAGGAGTAAATGTTAATAACAGTTTAAATATTTTCTTTGAAATATTTTTAAGGATTAAATCATGATAAAAATCAAAATGGATAATATCTCACATACAACATACATGATGATATTATCTGAACGACTTATGATGGAAACATTTAAATTTAATTTCTTGCTTCAACGTTTTTATTGTCACGGATCAAACCGAACCTTTTTATGACATTTGGATCCACAAAGGGTACTTGTTTGGCTTACTTTCAAATCTTCATTCCTTGTAAGGGTGGAAAGTAAGAAGCATTTGCATCATTGTTATATTTTGTAGGGTATATATGATATATAGACACAGAGTTCAAGACTCTCTCTAAGTGGAGAAGAAGAAAAAAAAAATTCAAGTACCATCATTGGAAGTGCCCTTATTTCAAAGAGGGATAATAGTCATTTACATTTCATTTGATGGTGAGAGATGGATATTGAATTGAAAGCTAGTTGAATTCTATATATTTCATGGGGAAAATAAATATGTAAAAGTCTTTTTATAAAGAAAAAAAGTTGAATGATTCTATTATTTGTAGGAAGAATGGATGTGCTTACACTTTTTAAAGTATGCTTGGTTATTGTATTGTTCCATTGTATAACATTGAGGCCAAACAATGAACTCCCACTTCAATATAGTATAAATATAATATAGTGCGTGATTACTCTTACAACTACATAGAATGCACAACTAGGGGTAACAAAATAGGTTGCGGTCTCCATATTAGTCTGTCATTCTATTTAAATAGGATGGATCAGTTTGGAATTTTTAACCTGTCATTTATAGATGGCAAGGACGAACTTTAATATAGACATAGGGAGCCCCAGTCCATAATTTTTTTATATTTATATAAATTTATATATTATTTAAACTATTTTTTAAAGAAAAAAATTATACATTTATATAATGATTTTGACACTCCTAAAACATTTGATGAAGATTCGTCACTGATAGTTGATAAAGTGAGTTGAGTCCGATAGACTAGTCCGCCAACCCGACTATATTTAAATAGGCTGAGTTAGATTTTTGAACCCACCATCCTAGCATAGTCCAACTCATCTAACCCATCGGGTTGCAAGACGGGGCATAATGGGTTAGTCCGTAAACCCGTGAGTAATTAAAAACCTTAGTTTTTGTTTGTTTACCCACAACACAATACCAACATCACACACCACAAAGCAAACGCGTTGAGCAACCACATGTGTAGTAACAGGACAGGGACAAGTTTCCTATCCCATTATCATCCATATAGAACAATTTTATCACCATCCTTGTACCAAAACCTAACGGGTATCAAATTTGTGTCTCATTCTCATCTCCACAGGGTAACAGGTATATACTCGTACTAGTACCTGTACCCATTTTCTTATCGTTTCAATATCAATTAATTAATTTTTATAAAATAATACAAAATTATGATAAAAGAAACATAATATTATCAACTATTCATTATTAAAATGGTTGATTCTTCAATTTTAAATATTTGGAAGTAAATTATAATTGTATACATTTTAAATTATAATACCAAATAAAATTGAATGAAAACTAAAACATTCATTAAATTTGCAAACGTTAATAAAATCGAGTTGATAAAATTTAAAAATATTTGTTAAAAAATATAAAAAACAAATATTCAAATTAAAAAATATTTTAAATGTATGTTTATTTAAAATTTTTAAATTCTAGTGAAATCCATTTTTTTATATACTAACTAAAGTTATAATACATCATTTTACTAAAATCACAAAAAAAAAACTAAGATTAAACTAATAATAATAGAATTTTAACATTTATATTTCTAAAGATGACAAATAACCCGCCCTCGTGTGTATTGTCAAAATTCGTCCCCGTTTCGATGAGAAATCCTCGCATTGACTGAGTATGAGTATGTGTATGTGTATTAGTATGGGAATATCCGAATTTTACAATTGGGGATGAGGATGTACATATCCGCCTCGTCCCCGTCCCCGTCTCCGTTTCCATATCCACCATAATACATGTCCTCATTTAAATTATTAAAATACTCATTTTCTATGAAGTAATCTTATATCCATTTATTTATTTATATTATTATTTGGTTTATCATGAAATTTATTCTTATCTCCAATATATTTCCCGTCTTATCACAACTTTTCTTGCATTGTAATTATGTTAAAATGATGTATGTCAATTAAATATTTTTTGTGTCTCACATTTGAATATTTTTACTTTTTTAAATATTTTTATTTATTTTATATTTTATTTTCACCTGAGAATGTTTAAGGCTATAAATTTAAGTGTTCCATAATATAAACCATTCATTTATTAGGTAATGTAAAAAAAAAAAATTATCTTCTTTATTCTATTATTATTAATTTTTATTTTATTTGAAGAACTCTTGTATTTTGTTAAAATCATTTTCGTTATATATCAATCATCGATTAAGTTGATATTTGAAAATTTTTCTTAGATTCCTAAGGTATTTTTCATCTTATCATACCCTTAATTATACATTTGTTTTCCTTTGTGCGATTTCATATAATGGTTTCTCAAATTGTTTATAAGACACATATTTGATAATTTTGTTAATATTTTTATTTGTTGTTTGTTTTTATAATACAAAATACTATTTTGATATTTTTTATATAACTATTTTTATTTTCTAACTCATTATCATACGTGTAATTTTATCATTATAATTTTATAAATAAATTTGATTTACTATAATATAATAATTTAATTTAATCGTCATGCATATTTTTTATCACCATCCAACATATATTGAAGTTCAAAGGGTGAAATATCTATGTTAAAATATTATTATTATTAGTTTAATATTTGTTGTTTGTATGATTTTGATCAAGTGATGTAATATAACTTTTATTAGTAGATAAAAAAAGATATTTCATTAGAATCTAATAAAAAATAAAGTAAATAAACATTTAAAATAATTTTTGAATATTTATTTTCCTTTTGTATTTTTTTCAAATATTTTAAAATTTTATCTACTAGATTTCATCAATGTTTGTAAATTTAATAAATGTTATGGTTCTTATGAAATTTTACTTGGTATTCTAATTTAAAATGTTTATAATTACAATATAATTTATTTATAAATATTTGATATTGAAGAAATAACACTCCTTTCAATATTGAATATTTAATAATAATGTTATATTTACCGTGATTTTTTATTATTTTTATAAAAAATTAATTAATTGATATTGAAACAATAAGATAGCGAGTATGGATGTGAGTACAAGTAAATACATGTTACCCTATGGGGATCAGATGAAATTAAAACTTGATACTTGTTGAGTTTGACTGTGGGGATGAAGATGATTTTTTTTCTCTAGGGATATGTATGAGATAACCCTAAAGGTATTAATGACAAATGAAGAGTTTCACGAGTATGTTGAATACACTAGTTATCCGAAAGTAAAATCTAGATTCATTGTGTTGTTTGAGCTGCTTGGAACTTATATTTAGTTGAGCTATGTTGGTTAATACCTAGCATTTTATTTGATGAATGTGAATTGTTTATATTTTTTTACTTATTTGATATAATGATTAATTATCGTTTGAGCCATTTGGGCTAAGATTTAAATGAGTTGATAAAATATAAATGTGATGATTGATGTTGGCAGTTGGTTTTGATGAATGAGAAATATGTGAGATTTTATGCTGACTCTCAAAAAAGAATATTCACTAAATGAGTAATCGAGTAGTGAAATATGTAAGAATTGGTTTTTCTTTCAATAAAAATTCATAACACAATTTTTTTTATGTTGTCATATCTTATATATTAGCTATTTTGATTACTATCAAATAATGATCTAAAATATTTAAAAAATTTGGTCATTAAATCATGTATAAATTTGATTTAGTTATAAACAATACTAAAATTAACATTAAAAATGGATAATATAATATTTTGACTCACTTTTTTTACCCACTTTTTAGAATGTGATGTGATAATATAAAGATGATTCGAGTGATGAATTAAAAATGGGTAAAAAAATAGTCAAAATATCATTATCTATTAAAAATTTCATAAGTTTGCTCATCATTGACTTTCTACACAATTAGCTAAACTTTTACATTCAAAATCTTTTGTAGATATTCACAATTAATTACTCAATAATTTTAAGATCCACTTAACCATCTTCGGCCTCAATTTTTTGAAGTTTGACTTTCAACTCAAAATATACCTAAAATATAGTAAATTAACCGGCATATTTACTTTTGAACACATATTTTCACATCTTAAAAAAGAAAAATATCAAAAAAATAATAATTTAAAGATTTTTTCCCCAACTTCTACCTTTTAGAACTTTTTCATATAGTCTTTTATACTCATCTCCAAGTTCAATTTCAATATTTTTTATTTTATAAATTACATATTTTTAAAATAATTTTATATCATAATTTAAACCATTCTAGATATAATTTTCATTCGTAAATTTCATTATACTATATAATATATATTACAAAATTTAACTCTTGTAGTTTTGAATTATAAAATCAAAGCTTAAATATCTTCAATATTCAGAAAATTTGACTTTCCTATTTAATGATTCAACAATAATTTTGCTTTCAATTCTATTAAAATATTACTTTAATATTATAATTATAATTTAAAATCTTTGTAATACAATTCCTTTTTTTAATACATCATAAACAATGATTTAGAAAAAATAATAAAATTATTAACTATACTATAGGCATCAATTTGACCAATGACCCATGGATCAACTTTAACTCACTCTTTGCCAAGTCTCCTTTTATTTATGTAGTCCTAAATGAGGGAGTCAAAAAAAAACCTAGCCTCCAAAACTCCCTCTTAAGTGGGTTAGAACCAAAACCAATGTGAGTTTGATCCACTAAAATCCTTTAACTAATTCTTAAAAATAATATTTAAAGAATTTAGTGGTATATTTAAAATAATAATATATTTTTCAGGTCAATTGTCGATTATCGAGTCAAGTTGACCTAAATCAAAAGTTTAATAATTTAATTTAAAAAAAATAATATATTTTTTATGTTTAAAAAAAAGTTTATGGACTAAAGATGACCCATAAGATTTTTGTGGACTTTTGGTCCTATGGATTTTTTTAATTTGAAACCTTTCGGCCATGTGGGTTTTTTGATTTCAATCCACTTGGGTCAGAGTCAAATCCTATGAATTAGACCAAATTGACTGCTATGCAAATTACATTTTTAAATAACTAATTACCATTTTAAAAAATATTTTATAAAAAAATAACCAGTATTTTTTTCCTTTTCCTGACGCAAACTAAAAGTATTTTTGTTATTCGTAATTATTCGGTAATAACACACACATATATATATATATATATATATATATATATATATATATATATATATATATATATATATATATATATATGTATATATT
>Ga0099822_1005617_pt1 | contig 16375 bp, 6 predicted proteins | sample CowpeawhiteBW_FD_76839 | JGI IMG/M metagenome (GOLD analysis project Ga0099822, IMG submission 76839) | Root nodule microbial communities of legume samples collected from California USA - Cow pea white BW | ecosystem: Host-associated > Plants > Roots > Nodule | place: USA: California | collected...
GGGAGGCCCTAGTCTTTGGCAGGATAATGGCCTTAGACGCTTAAAGGCTAACCTTGTGTGTGGTAGGGTGAAACCCATTGGCAATGGCTCTACAGAGCAGTAGAGGCCACCACAAGTGCAAGCGTCCAATGAATCTGATCTTAGTATATGTATCCGGATAATTGAGTCATAGTTTCGTGCTTGGTTGCCCTAACATGAATTGGTGCCTACTTTGATGCATGCTTGAGAACTGTTTTAATTATCTGTTTGCTATAATATGTCAAATTCATCTTTCACTAGCTTACCCTTTCATGTCTCGTGAATGTTCTTGTCTTGCTTTCTCTTTTGCGATGATCACCTTGTTAGTAGGAGTAGATGGAGGAAATGTTGAAGGTAGACATGACGGTGGCAGCGGTGCAATTTAGATGGCCTGTTGTGTGTAGCTCTTAGTAGCAGTTTTAAGGCTCTAATGCCATTGTAATCCCCTGCTGTATGAACAGTTTCTTTTGCAAAATAGTTAATTTTTAGATTCATGTTTAGCTTATGGCATTATGTTTTGTATGCCCTAGAAATTTCCAGTACCCTTATTGGATGAGTGTAATAGTGAATCTTTATGCATCTCGTCCCCCTGATTGCTCTTTTATTACTATAATTATGCGATGTTTAATTTAGTAGATTTAATCTATTTAAATGGGATGTCATAAAACCTAATTAAAAAAAGAAAGGGTTATAAAATAGTTTTCAAAAGAAATTAAAAATACTTAGAGAAAAATTATGAGAATACAAAAATTGATTTCAAAAATTAATGTTTTTAATAAATATTATTCATATAAAAAATATTTAACAAAACTACAATGACAAAGGTTGTCATCTATACCAACATGCACTAGTGTTATTTTAGAATTTTGGAATCAATAATATATTTACTTATCATTAGATATTAGATGCGTCTAACCTGATATAGTTATCTGATATTTTATGCGAGTTTGCTTATTTAGTTTGTAGTATACCAGTAAAATTACATGTTTACTTGCCTTATTTTTTTAAAATAATAAAATGTAATATATGTTATAAGTACAATGATTAAGATTAGCCTAACAACGAGATAAATATAACAAAAATCTATATATATATATATATATATATATATATATATATATATATATATATATAAAAAGAATTTGTTTACACATACATAAAATGAGTATAAAAAAAAAAAATATAAAAAAAATATATATATATATATATATATATATATATATATATATATATATATATATATTAAACGAGTTTGTTCACACATCGACTAAATGAGTATAACAAAAATCATTATAAAAGTCTTGCAATACATAATAAATGAATTTGTTTATACACTAATTAAATGAGTATAAAGTAAAAATATTACACAAATCATTTCATATATTGATTAAATGAGTTTAAGATTATATTAATTAGATGAGTATGAAAAACAAAATCATCTTAAAATAAAGGTGTGTCAATACCACATTCTATAAAATAAATCATTTTTGGTCGTCAATACCCTCTCAGAAGACCATGAATACAAACCCAACATCTATGTTTTTCAGAATAAGAATGCGTTTGTTGCAATCAAACTAGAATGCCAGAACAATAAACTCTTCAAACGTATTTTGAGAAAAAACATTTATTAGATTTGATAACTTAGCTTTTACAAAACCCCAAGTTTTGTTTTCAGATATTGCAAACTGAACCTATTGCAAGGATATTTTGCTTTCTACAAATAATAAAATATTATTAAATAATAAACCTACCTAAAAACCAAATTTAATATACTCAATTATTATAAATAAATAACATCTCTAAGTAAAAAAAAGAAAGAAAAGACCCATGCATATGCACGAATGAAGACCTAGTTACCAAAAAAAAAAAAGTCTTTCATTGACCCAAATACTTTCAAATCACATTAAGTTTTTTACAAAGTCCAAGTGTGTGAAAGATTTAGCCCTTTTATCAATAAAATATGCCATTGCAATTGATTTTTACAATCTCTGAACCAACAATAGCAATCGAGGTTGTTCTCCCTCAATTTTTCTATGCACCTTAACGACGATGCAATTGTAAAAGGTGTGCACTTTATTTTTCAGTTTTATCCCTCTTGAAAATTCAAGCAGCTTTTAACACAGAGATTCCAACGTCACTTTAAATCAATTCCATTCACGTAGTAATTTGGAATAGATGTCTCAAGTGTATTATTAGACAAACAACCTACATTTTAAAAGTATGAGCTTATGTAGAAAGGAAACCAACTATATAGTTTTGAATTCATGAAAGTTATAATTTTTCATAATAACTTCTCCAAATTCACCATGCTATAGTAAAAAAGCCTAAATTTTGCGAATGATTTTAGTTTCACCTAAAAGATAATACACAAATTTTAAAAAAATCCAAATTTAAGGCTAAATAAGATTTTTTTGGTTAAATATATTTTTAATTCATAAACTTAAACGTAAGATTGAAATTCATCTATGTTCTAAATTTTGACACATTTTATTCTCTAAATTTAAAAATAAATAAATATAATTTATGTTGAACCTAATAATGTTAATCTTTTCAAACTTGTTAAACAATGTTTTGAGATCTATATTTGAGTTAAAATATGTTATATAATGTAAATTATTTTCATTTTATTGAAAGGTTAAGTGATGTGGGATCCCTTAGCATAAAAGAATATTAATCTGTTATGGAAATATTAACTTCAACGATTTAAACTTTTATTTAAAGTCCACCACACTCTCACAATTTCTTGAAACCAACCATTGATGTGTTTTAATAAAAGCATCGGTTCTCACCAATTCAAAACGTAGAGCGACTGAAGCGCGCAATGAGGTGGAAACTCACGAAACGAGGACCCAAGTCCTGCCGGTCGGGTCGGAGCTGTCACCAGACGAGACCCAACTTGCGTGGTTAACCATTAATTATACCCTTTTAATTACTCATCAAATTAATTTTCACATTTTATAAAAATAATAACCTATGTTCTATTAATTGAATTTGATTAATTTCTAATTTTGAAACTTAAGTAATCTTATTAATTATCATAATGTTATTCTATACTCTCTATTCTGTATATATGATGGTTGGGTTATTAGAAGAACTTACTTTATCAATGCAAAACTTAATTAATAATACATCATGTTTTGAATAAAGTATAAATTACAAAAAGAATATTATTTTAACCAATGAGTCAGAATTAATTAAGTGATTGGTTAACAAAATTATAATCAATTTTAATATCTAAAAGGAATAATAATTTTTTATATAAAAAAATAGAGATGGGGAAGATAAAATTTATGTGTATGAAATTAAAGCCCATGCACATTTGTCATATTGGATACATGTCAGATATTATCCCTTCGTATTCCCCAGGTAACCATCCATGCAACATCATGATAACTCGTCACCATGCCCATAAATATTAGTAAACATTAATAAAAGCGAAAAAAAAAATATCTTACTCATTTTATAGATTTTTTGAGTTGGCCATCAGATCAAACCTATTCTAAATTTTATATTTTCTTTTTCTTTCAATAGAAAAACAGTAATAAGAATATAAAAATTAATTTTTTACAAATTATTTGCCCATGTGATTTTTTCCATGTATGTTTAACTCTTTAATTAACAACATGTGTGGCAATTACAAAACTCTCTATAAATATATATTTGGAAATTAATAAAAGACTTTATTTAATGCATGTATAAATGGAGCAATGCTAGTACATTGTAAAATAAGCACCCTCACCCTCAATAAAGAAAAAAAAAACTAAGTATTGCAGTATTAATTAGTTTAAATTTATTGGCCTATAAAGTAAGTTAGTTCGTTGGCTCTTTAAATAACTTAGTGTAAGGTGATGAGGATATATAAATAAATAAATATATATATATATATATATATATATATATATATATATATATATATATATAAATGAAAGTATTTTTTAATTTTGAAAACGTGCAAAAATATGAATAAGGGAAAAAATTGTTGAAGACGAAATTGAATCGTGTTTGAATTATTAGTGAGAGATGAACAATGCACCACGACCCTACCGTACGTTACCATGCACCTAACTTGTCATGATCAATTTCTAAGAAAAAGAACGGTACTATTTTGGTAAGTTTAACACTTTCAGGTCATTTATGAATTGAAACTAAAAATAATTTAAATACGCTTTTTTAAAAAAAAAAAATTGTGAGATATTTTTAAGGATAAAATTATTTTTTTAAAAACAAATTATCTTAAATGTAGTGACTTAGCGAGGTCATCTAAATATATTAATATTTAAGATTAAACCCTGTATTTATATTTTTATCGTATGGGTTTCATATTTTTATTATTGAAGTAGTTTACAGATATCAAAAGCATTGCACGAAGATGAAAATGCATTTATTTTTCATGTTAAAAATTTGAAAAGTGAACTGTTTTTAATTTTTATATTTTCAGTTAAATTGTAAGAAAATATTTATATATTTCATCAGATATATTCTTTGTACAAATTAATGATTAGATTTTACGTACTATTTAAGAAAAAAATATACGACCTTGTAAAAAAAAATAATATGAGAGAGTACATTTCCATTTGAAGAAAAGATACAGAAACTTCACATCGTGTTCCTCTGTGAAAATTTAATATGGTAACAATCCATTTCCATTTGAAGATAGGGTTCTGAGTATCATTTTTCACATAAATGGTAATTAATTGATTAAGATCAACTGTTCTTGAAGGACTATTAAGTGGATCTATAAATTGTTTTAATTGTAGAAATTTTGGAATTAATTATTGAAGACAAGCTTGTGAATACTAGTTCAAATTTAAATTACGATCTAATTAAATGCAACGTGTTTGCGATCTTGTTTGTCCAATGTAAACGGGTGTTTCTAGGGCATGTTACTCCCGGGACGGTACGTACTAAACCAGATTAATTACTTCAAATACATTAACTTATTTACTTACACAATCATGCAAATTAATACAACAGAACTATTATTCAAGAGAAAAATAGAAACTGAAACAAGTTAATTACATGACATAGACAGTGTGATGAAATGAAATTAAATTGTGAAAATATCACTTGATCCTTAAATTTATGTTATTATTTATTTATTATTATTTTTTTTGTTTGAACTTAATTGAACCTTGTATTATTTAAAGTAGACAATATGATTCTTTTTTCTCAATAAGTTTTATGAGGTGATCACATGTGGGATTAAAGTCTTTTTTTTTTTAATTTCTCTTTCTATAGAGATACAACTAGAAATACTAATCGATCAGATTGGATATGAATAATGTCTATCCGCAACAAAAGAAAATTCATTCGTAATCTATTTATTTATCTGTTGGGTACCTGTTTAAAAAATACTTGTAAATATTTAAAAACCTACGTGAATATCTGTAAATATTTTAAAAAAGATATTTTATAATTTTTTAAAATAAAATTTAATTAAAATTACAAAAAATATAAATATAAATTAAAATTTAATTTTAATAAAATATAATTTTTAATTTTTAATTTTAACAAGTAACAAATATCCACAAATGAAGATAATATGATAATCACATCCAACTCATTTATAAACATAAATGTTACCTTTAAATAATAAATACTTACTACGAATATCAACTTTCGTCAATAATTTTATCCACAAATATAAAAAATAGAGATATTTTTTCCATCCCCGAATACAACCCGAGATCAATTCTTTCAAATTCAATATTTTTGTTTTTGTTGTAACTTTTATATTATTTTTCGAGATCCGTAATGACAGCCATAAAAAATAATTATTAGACTAAAAACACATAATCACTTATATCAACCGTAGTTTAACACAAAAAATCACACTTCCTCTATTTAATAAATGTTATAACTTAAATCAGTAAAAAATAAATATAAAAATAAAAAACGAATAAAAATCCTAATATTTGAAATCAAATTTATAGTTAAATCTAAAATAAGGAAAATTTGAGTTGGTTTGATTTCTTTCTCATTTTTTTTTCTTTTATCATCTTGTTCAAGCTCCCATTCAATTTCTCAATTTGGTCTATTGATTGCACTAGTCTCTACCAGCAGCTACCTCAAAACTTGTTTCAAAAAATTCTTACGAAACTCACTTTCTGGTGTGAGATTCATGAGAACCAGTTGTGAGAATTTATGGTTGTAGTCAAAGATGCATTTCATTGTGAATAATGTTTCTTGAGATTTTCCAAACAACGTTGAAATGCTTGAGCAATTATTACTTTACATCACCATTGGTGAAAACACATTCTGTCACTTTCTCCAAATCTGGTCCCACTTCTGAACCCTCACACCACTCTGCTATGTAATCCACCTCTTCCACTTCATTCAATACTTAAACCCCCCACACTCCACCAATCACCACACACACACACGCTCACTTTCTCACACCCAAAAATCACTGATTTTTTTCTTCTTACAAACACCACCATGCCCAGTGGTGATTCAACTCCACCCTACCATCCCACCACCAAACCCTCCAAACCAAACACTCACTGCAAAAAAACAAACCTCTATTCCCTCGTCGCACTCCTCTGCATTTTCTCATACACCTTCGGTGCGTACCAGCAAAACTCCAAAACCACACCACCCACAACAACACTTTCAACAAAACCATGTTTCCATAGCGTTCCCTCCACCTCTCACCTAGATTTCTCCTCTCACCACAACGCCACTGCCGCCTCCCTCCCTCTTCCCACTTCCACATTTCGCTACCCTCCCTGCGACGTGTCGCTCAGCGAGTACACCCCATGCGAGGACCACGACCGCTCCCTCCGCTACTCTCGCCACAAGATGGTGTACCGCGAGCGCCACTGTCCGTCGAAGACCGAAACTCTCAAGTGCCGCGTCCCCGCGCCGCACGGCTATCGTAACCCCTTCCCGTGGCCGGCCAGCCGCGACGTCGCGTGGTACGCCAACGTGCCGCACCGCGAACTCACCGTCGAGAAGGCCGTGCAGAACTGGATCCGCTACAACGGCGACCGCTTCCACTTCCCCGGCGGCGGCACCATGTTCCCCGACGGTGCTGACAAGTACATTGACGACATTGGGAAGTTAGTTAACCTCCGCGACGGTACGGTGAGGACCGCCGTCGATACTGGCTGTGGGGTACGCGCGCTTTCCGTTTTTCTCCGTTTTTTATTTTTTGATTTTTGGTTCGTTGTTTCATGGTTAAGAAAACGTTTTTTCAAAAAGGAAAAAAAAATTAAAGTGGTCTTTTAGATTGGGTTGGAACATCTTTGTGCATGTTAATGTTTTTTACTTTTGGTACATGAATGATGATGTTTCCACCGTTTGGGACCCCACCCCCTTATATATATATATATTTATAATTTCGAAAATTAAAGTGATCATTGATTTGTTATATTTTGTAATTGTTATAAATATTTTTATTTGGTATTTTTTATTTTCTCTTAATCATTAATATTTTGTATTACTATTGAAAACAAAATTGAGTTTTCGAAAGAATAAACTGGGTTTAAAGTGTGATCATCATTACTACTTCGTAATATGAGAAGAAATGGGTCTAATCCTAAGGGCCTTATTCTTTACAACAACTTAAGGGGTTGTGCCTTCGATTCACGGGTGTTAACTATTGATATGTTTTGTAGCAACTTTAGATTTAGGAGATGCGTGAGTAGAAGACTCACTCACTGTTTAACTGAGACAAGGGTCACATAGTAAAACAAGAAAAACGAACAAGACTCACGAACTATCACGTATATAATTTTATTAATTTTTACAGCAATTATTTTAAAGTTCTGTGATTAGATGTGTACAATTAAACTCTAGTGAAAATGCTTTAGATTCCAAAATTGACATTCAGATTAGGGTGAGTTTGTCTTCTTCTGGGGAAGGTTTTTCGGATAATTTTGTAACTTTGTGTGTGATTTGTTCGTTTTTGAGACAAATGGATCCAAAACTAGTGTATCTGCCTGGCTTTCTGGCCTTTACAAAAGCGAGTAATGATATTCTCTTGGATTTTCTCTATTAAATATTTCTCGGGATAGAAATTGTACACTTTGTTTTTGGAATCGAAATTCCAGCTTACTGCATTTTTTTTTCTCTTTTCCCCGTAATTTCTAAGTTTGCGTGAATTTCGACTTTTTTTTTTTTTTTTTTTTTTTTTTGTTTTTTTTTTTTTTTTTTTTTTTATTTTTTATTTTTTTTTTTTTTTCATTTTGTGTTTGATTTTCTTTGATGCTACATTTCCTATTTTTTGAACAATCTCTTTAGAGAGATTCCGTGATACTCAAGAACTAGTTAAGCTGCTGTTATAACTAGTTAGAAATATTTTTTGGTTCGGACCTATACAATAATTTTTACATGGATCTTAACAAGACAACTGTTTTTTTTTTTTCTGTCAGTTTTACCTTTGACTTTTACTAAAGAAATAAGAAATGTATTCCACAGTTGAATTTACCGGGCGAGGTAGGTGCTTGACGAGGTAAACTAATATAGATAGTACTATAACTGTGATTCCAAACTTAATATATTATAGTTTACTGTGATTTATAAGCATTGATCGCGTTCGGCTGGAAGTGGAAACATATTTGAGTTGCTGATTATTATAATGCTATTCTTTAATTTGTTTATTCCCTAACGAGGCATTTGTCTGGTTAATCACAAACCAGATGTACTCTTCCTAACCTAGGTTTTCGATTCATGTATTTAGTATGTTACATTATAATGTTAGATTAAGCTATTATTATTTTAAGTCATTTTTTCGCGGATCACATGTGATGTCCCGATCACATCTTTGGAAGATTCATCTGCAATCTTACTCAATAATATGTACGTGTTGTGGTTCAAAGGACCAAAAGGGTAAACCTTAGAAAAACCTGTTACTGACTCAAAATCTTGTCAGCTATATTTTATGTCAAAAAATGGCTTCTTTTGTCAAGAATAATTTTAAGAAACTGAATTTAATTGGTGAACTGTGTAATTGGCCATATTTTAATATTACCAAAAACTTTGATAATGCAGGTTGCTAGTTGGGGAGCCTATCTCCTTTCACGTGACATCATAACAGTGTCAGTTGCACCAAGGGACACCCATGAAGCACAAGTTCAGTTTGCTCTTGAAAGAGGGGTTCCTGCATTAATTGGAGTACTAGCCTCAAAGAGGTTGCCTTTTCCTTCCAGAGCCTTTGACATGGCACATTGTTCACGATGCCTCATTCCATGGGCTGAATACGGTATCAATATTCTCACTCACCAAATGCCAGATATTGTAGGCTTCTCTTCAAAAGAAAACTAAATAAAATAATGGTTTCATAGGTATTTTAGTCTATGGAAAATTTTGGTTTGAGTTTTTATAAATTGTAAAAATAGGCTTTATGATAACGTTTTATGTTTTACATTATCAGAACAACTATTTGAGTCATCTTCTGTAAGTTATATCTCTATAGGATTATACACAGTAGTTTAAATAAATTAATGTGTGAAGAGTAAGACTAATTTAAAGTGACACCCTCAGACTTATTGAGACTCTGGACATGACTTCCTGACATTCTATTGTTTTGGACATTCCACTTCACCAAAATACATGTGTTTTTGTGTAACAAGGATGTCAATGTAATGTTTTGGGTATTAGTGTAAAAGTAAAAAAAACAGAGTGCATCTGAAAAATTGTTTGTGTTGTTTTATATATTTAAGCTAGAAAGAATGAAGCTTTATGATTCAAAATTAACGTGTTTTTTTTTTTTTTCTTTTCCCATTCGTGGAATTAGATGGGCTTTATCTAAATGAAATTGATCGAATTCTAAGACCCGGTGGGTATTGGATTCTATCTGGGCCACCAATTCGTTGGAAGAAATATTGGAGAGGATGGGAAAGAACAAAAGAGGATTTGAATGAAGAGCAGACCAAAATTGAGAATGTCGCTAAAAGCCTGTGCTGGAACAAGCTAGTGGAGAAGGATGATATAGCCATCTGGCAGAAAGCCAAAAACCATTTGGAATGCAAAGCGAACCACGAGCTCACTCATCACCGACGTTTCTGCAAGGCACAGGATAACCCTGACAAGGCCTGGTATTTTCCATTACTCGTGTTTGATTTTTTTCAAGTAAACATTTTCAATCTGTTTTATTGTTTATGGTTAAATTAATCTGTGCACTTCGTTAAAAAACTGTCATGCACTCACAATTTGACACGAATAAGAAATTTGTTAATTACTATTTTAGAAGTTATACATATTATGATTCCTGATTAGTTGGTAATGTAAATGTTTTCCATTGAAATTGTATATATACTAAACACGGTTTTAAATACATAAACCTGATTACAGGGTACGTAATGTATGTACTGACAGTAAAAGAATTCAAGCTGTCGTCCAGTGACAAATTGTCATGTACGATATTTTGAATGACTTTTACAATGCTTGTTTAACAATTTTTTTTTTTTATCAACTAATAGTTTTTTTTTTTTTTTTGCAGTGGATAAGAACTACTATCTAAATACTCTGAAACTCTATGAACTTCGTGAGCTCTTTAACTTGAGCTTTTTTATATTCACTTTTCAGGTACACTGATATGCAAACATGTTTGAGTCCTCTGCCTGATGTATCCAGCAAAGAAGAAACTGCAGGTGGGGCATTGAAAAACTGGCCTGACAGACTAAAAGCCACCCCACCAAGGATTTCTAAGGGTACCATAAAGGGTGTTACCCCCGAAATTTTCTCAAATGATAACAAGCTGTGGAAGAAAAGGGTATCATATTATAAGAATGTTAATAATCAGCTAGAAAAAGCTGGGAGGTATCGCAACCTTTTAGACATGAATGCTTACTTGGGTGGATTTGCTGCTGCTCTGATAGATTCCCCTGTCTGGGTCATGAATGTGGTTCCTGTTCAGGCCAAGGTTGATACACTTGGTGCAATATATGAAAGGGGGTTGATTGGAACATACCATAATTGGTTAGCTCAGTTTTTCTTCAATCTTTATTTGATGGAATCCATTCCTTTTTCTTTTCTCTCTGTAAAATGTTTGTGGCCATCATAATGTTGCAGGTGTGAAGCAATGTCTACTTATCCCAGAACTTATGACTTAATTCATGCTGATTCGGTGTTCAGCCTCTACAGTCATAGGTATACATTTATTTATTTTAACATTAACTGAAATTTTCAACAAAGTTTAAAAATTTGGATTTGTCTTGGCTATTAAATCAAAATGAAAAAGTTGAGTGATTTTGAATGTCTGAACATGAAACTAAATAGAGAGTTGATCTGTTTATGCATTGTAGATGTGAATTGGAAGACATATTGCTGGAGATGGATAGGATTCTTAGACCAGAGGGAAGTGTAATAATTCGAGATGATGTTGATATATTGGTAAAGGTAAAGAGTATAGTGAATGGCATGGATTGGAACAGTCAAATTGTGGACCATGAAGATGGCCCTCTTGAAAGAGAGAAACTTTTATTTGCTGTCAAAAACTATTGGACATCTCCACTTCATCCCCACAAGAATAGTTAAATACATAATTTTAGCCATTTAGATGCCCCTTTTACCAGTTTATGTCCTTTGTTGTTACTTTAGTTTTTTCTTTTTTTGTAAGTTTTTTATTGTTATTCTTTTTGTAATTTTTATTTTTTTCTTTTCTTTTGGGGCTCGAGCTGCATATTTTGATATCTAGTTGATTGAAAAATCACTTTTTAACTTCTCACAAGTTAGCTTCCCGATAAAGCTTTTTATTGGCACCAATACTTAGTATCCATATATTTAAGTTTTTTCTTATAATTGTAAGAATAAAGATTTGTATTTTAAAGTTGAAGTCATGTTAAAAAATTTAATTTTAATTTTTAATATAATTATTTAACATATAAACTATAATATACATGTTTAAAAAGTTATATTATTTTGATTCTTGTAAATACAATCATTATTTTATAAAATAGTTTTGTCTATAAATGAATTGACTTATAAATCAAGGAGTCTCAGCTTTAAGTCTATTAAGATTAAAGGTTAAATGAGCGGAAAACATAAAACACTTAATTTATGATGAAGAACATAGGGTGGCAATTAGGGTCTGGTTTGTTGGATTGGCTCGCAGGTCTGCGAAAAAATACGGGGCGGTCAGGATAGTTAGCCCATAGGCCTGTAGTGGTCCGGTCTGCATAAGCTCGTAGTCTGCGCGGGCAGGTCCACAAGTCCGCATAAAATTAAAAAAAAAAAACTTGCACTTGTGTATATTAATTACTTTTTTATGGACTCTTGTATTAACGTTTCAAATTCTTGTATAACTGGAAAAAATAAATATTATGTATTTTTTTAATGTGCTAAAATTTAAAGACTAGGTTGTGTATGTCATAGTATCAATGATGAAAATGTTGAATTATCAATTTATCATCTAATTCTCCCAAAGTCTTTACTTAATTTTGTAAACTTCTTAAAGTTTCCCAAATTTTAAATATTGAAAGTTTTATCATAAAAATTTTTAAAAAATTAAAATTAAAAAAAGTCAAGAAATATACGGGGCGAACCAGTATTTGCAGCCCACATAAAATGTGCGGGACGGAACAGACTAGCCCGTGTTATGCGGGCCTTATGCGAGCCGGACCTAAACAGGTCGGCCCGCATTGCCACCCCTAAAAGAACAATAACAAATATGTAAGCACTGTAGAGTTTTGTTGTGTTTCCAAAAAGTTATATATTCATTTTTAATTTTCTCAAAACCTTATTTATGCTTTTTTTTTTTAATTTAAAGACACTCTACTTTTGATCTTTAAAGTGATTTTTTATTGTGTTCATTTAATAATGACAAAAAAAAATAGTTAGCTAGTACTATTAAAAATATTAAATGTTTAATATTAAATTATATGACACCCAAAAACCTTTTCTACTCGATTCAAATTATTTTTCATTATTATTCACTTTTTTCTTTCCACAAAACATTTAATTTTTTTATACTATTTTACTTTTACGATGTATTTTCAAATGAATGAAAGTATCATTACTCTAATTATAATTCTAACTCATTTTTATCTTTAAAATCACTATACCTTTTTTTATATAATATAAAAATATCATCTGAAAGTTGATTTAAGAAAATTAAAGGAACAAAAAATGAGATTTATAAAAAATTTCAATATTTTCTTATAAAGCGATGGAAAATATATATAGTACCTCTTTCATAGTTCAGAAGAAATTAGTGGTTTTTTAGTAAGGTATTTTATGTGAAATATTAATTTTTCTTTTCTCATCTGTCTACATTAAATATTAGAAACATACATTTTTATTAATAAATAAATGAGAAGAAAAAATTTAAAAAATCATTTATTTATTATTAATAAAGAGTAATATATGGCAAGAAATAGAGGAAAAAAGATTAAAGAAGTGATGCTCTTCATGTTAAGTTGGGATGCTGCAGCACCAAAGTTGTGAGTTGAAGAGCTCAAGGGTAGGTGCCTCACAGAATGAAGAAGCCTTCTTCTGCTCCCAAACTTCAGCACCATAAATAGAGACATTGCAGACACGAAAAGCATATACAGTGAGAGAGTAGAAACGAAATAAGCAGAAAACATTTGAAGTATAATCGAAGTGATGGGTGCAGCAGCAAAATCTGTCTTAGGTTGTCAACTTGCTGTGTTGGTCCTGTTGGTTGTGGGAAATGTTAGCCTGATGGCTAGGGCACAGCGCAATGCCTGCACAACCGAATTGAGCAACCTGAATGTTTGTGCACCCTTTGTGGTGCCTGGTGCATCCAACACCAGACCAAGTGCTACATGCTGCAATGCACTCCAAGCTGTCGACCGTGGTTGCCTCTGCAACACTCTCAGGATCGCTTCTCAACTTCCTTCTCAGTGTCGTCTACCCACTCTCACTTGTGGTACTTTCCCTTTTCTTTCGTGTCAAGAAGTGAACTTTAAATCTAATTTAATTTTATAAAATTGATTTTATTTTTAATATATTTTGAAATTTTTGTTTTTAAATATCTTTTAATATTTTTAATATTCGTGAAGTTCTAACTTAATCTTACAAAATTGTCTTTTCATTTATCTTGTTTATCCTGTATGGAGGAAGTTTGATTTATTTTTGTTTTACTTCTGTTTTCTTCTTAATATAATATGTTTAACGTGTTCTTCTTATTCTTATTGAATATGTTCATTCACTGTCATCTAAATCTGCAGGTGCAAATTGATGAGTACGGAGTGAAGTGATACCTTAGATAAGAATAATGCATAAACTCGTTTTATAGGGTTTGTTATATGGTTTTATGTTACTATGACTTTGTAACTGTCTTTGTTATTGTACCACACAAGAGAAATGAATGCAATGAAATAAATTGTGCGAGATTTTAATTTAGTTTCATATTCTTGTTACATAATTGTTAATTATTAATTTTAACTTGATGCTTAATTAATAATGGTTAAAATTAAGAAAGAAAAAAACTCTTAAGTTATACATCCATTTCACACCACCTTCTTCGCTTTCCATTATAAAAAGGATGTCAAACGAATGGAAATATATATAATATTCATAAACTTAAGAACATATCTATAACACTGCTTCTCCGTAGAAGCATTCATTTTTTTTGTCTCATTATTTAATTTTAAGAATTAAAAAATATATAATTAAAATTAAAATAATTTAACCACGGCCAATACAAAGTTTAAAATAATTTAATTTTGGACCTCAGAACATCTTTTTTACATTGATAATAACCTTTAAATAGTAATGTTATGTTGAATGAGAGATACTTTTCTTTAACAAAGAATGGTGTTTCTCGGAAATCACGATTTTTGACAATAGTAATCTTTAAAAGTTATTAAAATCTATTTAAAAATATTACTGAAAATTATATGAGAATATTTCTATGAAAAAATTAATCCAAACCCATTATTTCAGAACAATGTCATTTTCTTAAAAATATATATGAAAAGAAATATTAATTTTTTTTCTCAAGTGACCATCTCAAGTGAACTTATTACATGAAGTATAACACGAAGCAGATTTCCTCAGATGTGCAAAAAAAAAATTATTAGTGCAAAAGTAATTTTAAAACTAATAATTATTAAAACTAATGCACTTTTAACTTACAGTTAACTACTACGGATTATCACGAAGTCATATGTTATATCAGTCACGTTTTCTTGCGAAATTAATTTGGCACTAACACAGATTTTTTTTTTACGTGAATTTGACGCAAGTGCAATAAATAAATTATTTTTGCAATAGGCCCAATGGGATTTAAATGTGGGTGCATGTTAGAGTCTTCAAAAAAATTAGGCCCAATATATGTACCTAAAATTTATGTACCTAAAAAAGGACGCTTTTCCCTGCACCTCCAAGACCTCTCATGCACCTCCAAAATTTATTATTATACCCTTCATTAATATACAGGTGAAAGTGGGTAGCGACGCAGTAAATTTCATTTACTGCGTCGCCAACTTCTCTGCACCCCCAAAATAATTTCATACTATTTCTTCTCTCGTTTCTTCTTTGTCTCATTACTATGCCTTTATTTAAATTTTTCTCCGTTTCATTCTCGTGTGATCCTTGAGCTTTAATTTTCTGTGCTTCATTCTTTCATTCTCTGGTGGGTGGTGGTCCCTCATCCGAGGTTTGTGTCACTTTCATTTATTTTTTTAAAGGAATCTTGTTTATTCTCTCAGTGTCCGTTGTGCTTGTGGTGGTTGAAGGTTTTGTGTTTCTTGTTCTCTGTTTGAAGAAAGGTGGTATTGTGAGTAACATGCGTCCTCTTATCTTCTGTCTAAGTGTGGTAGTTCCCATCCTCTTATCTTCTGTCCAGGTTAGCCTTAATATTAGCTTAACCTTTTTTTTTTCTGTTTATGATGTGAAACAGAATTCGTATTCCGTTTCAAAAAGTATGAAACAGCTTCCACATCCCGTTTCAAAAAAACAACACGGAATCTTTATGAAACGCATTCTGGCATCCGTTTTACACCATTTTGAAATGGATTACGTAATCCGTTTTGGGAAAAAATTGGAAAAATTTGGGATGTAATCCGTTTCAAAAAATTCGATTTTTTTTTTAAACGGATTACAAAATTCGTTTCACAATTTTATAAAACGGAATTCGTATTTCGTTTCCCAAATATTTTAATTTTTGTCTTGAAACAACTTACGTAATCCGTTTCGTAAAGGTGTGAAACGGAATTTAAAATCCGTTTCAGCAAGTTCCATGTGCTTTTTTCGCAAACGGGTTTTGGGATCCGTTTCATATGTTTCTACCCTTCACCTACACTCTCTTCTCTTCTCTTCCATTCCCCAATGCGTGTCCTCTTTCTATTTCTGTTTTTCCATCTTCATCAAACCCTTTCGTTGCCATTCTCAGACTACAACGCCCTTATCTCTATTCGTTCAGCCATTACCGACGATGCCACTCCAC
>Ga0099822_1005620_pt1 | contig 16369 bp, 3 predicted proteins | sample CowpeawhiteBW_FD_76839 | JGI IMG/M metagenome (GOLD analysis project Ga0099822, IMG submission 76839) | Root nodule microbial communities of legume samples collected from California USA - Cow pea white BW | ecosystem: Host-associated > Plants > Roots > Nodule | place: USA: California | collected...
AGAGACAACAAAAAATTATGATAATCAAGTCCACTTAAAAATTGTTTATAAAAAATCACATAATACATTATTTACTCTTCTATATTCATAAAAAATAATATACAAAATGTCATGAGATAAAAATAGTGTTAAATATTAAACAAGTATTTCACTATCAAGTGACACAAGTTTTTTTCTTTAAAAATGGAAGAAAAGATATAAAGAATGAGAACAAAAATAATGAATTTCTGTTTAACTTTTTTTTCTTTGGTAACAAAAGAAATTAGGTAAAGGTGAGAGATGACTACAACATATGAAAAACTCAAAAAACAATAAAAAGAAAAAATAAAAATTATCTTAATAATTGTTTTGATTTATTATATTTAATTTTATATTTTTTTATTTATTAACATTAAATATTATACTTTATAAAAGAAATAAAAATACTAATTAATTTAATTTTTATTAATTTTTCAATGTAATACTATCTAATTTAAAAAGATACATTTAATTTAAATAATTTAAAAATATACAGAATTTAAAAAAAAAATACATATAATTAAAAAAATTTAAAAAAAAATTGGAAAAGTTTAGGGGGGCCGTGGCCCCCGCCTACTCCTTATAAGCTCGGTCATTGCCTTGTATTTGATTCAATCCTTAAATTTATTTTTTATTAAATTTAATCTGAATTTTGTTTTAGAATTGAACAATATTATCAATATCTAAATTGAGATCAAATTTATTATTTGTATAAATGTTATTTTGATATAATATTTTGACTTGATGTAACAAAAACTAAACCACTGTATTTTATAAGTTTTTTCTAATTTTCTATTATTTGACTGTAGAAGTTCTTTTATTATTATATTCTTCTACATTAATTATATTAATTATATGTATTAATATTTAATAATGACACTATTATGTATTTAATAATGACACTATTATATATTTAACAATTTTTTTTATTTAATGTTTATTTCATAATATATATATATATATATATATATATATATAATATTATGGTTAAATTATTCCTCTGATCTCTATTTTCATAGAAAAATATTAATTTGGTCCCTATTTTGAAAAATTTAATGTAATCAAGTTGTCTATTCCGTTAGTATCGTACGAACAACGTTAGAGAAGTGTCATGTGTCAGTTTGTGATTTTATTGAATTTTTACTTTTTTAAAAAAGTTAAAAATTTGTCACGTGTCAAGTTAACATTATGTCACGTGGCAGTGACAGTGTGATGTTGCGGTGGCAGTGCCACATGTCATTGTCACGCTAGGTGTCATCTCCTCGGTCTCAATTTGTTTCTTATATTTTTATTTTGTTTCAATTTAATCTCATTTTTTAAAAAATATGAGCAAGTTTGTCTCTCTCCGGATTGAAACCAAATTTAATTTTTATATAAATGATATATTTTTTAATTAAATTTGATATTTTTATTAAATAATTTTAACAAAATTAAGTTTATTTAAATTTATATTTTACATTGAACTTTATTTAAAATTGTTTTAAAGTTACTTATAGTAAGTAATGTTAATTAAAAAAAAACAAAATTAATTCCAACTAACAAATATGTTAAACTTGTTTATTAATTGCATCTCAAATAATTTATCAACTTTTTGAAGTCTTTTAAAACTTTTATTTTGCATTGAACTTTATTTGTTATGATATTTTATTACATCATACTTTAATATTATTTTTTATTTGAATTTATATTTTATATAATTGTATATTTTAAAAATGTGTAAAATTCAATAATTTTTATACAAATGTTTGAGTTGGTTTAAAAGTAACAAGATATCAATTCAAATGTAAAATATTAAATTAATTTTAAACAATTTTAAAAAATAAATTTAAATTTCTAAAACAATTAAAAAAATTCGAATGTAAAATAAAATATATAATAAAAATATCAATTTGAATAAAAAATTCAATTATAATAAAAATATGAGTATAATATATATATATATATATATATTGTTTTAATTTGGAAAAGAACAAAATTGTTCAATTTTAAAAAAATTAGAGCTAAATTTAGACAAAACAAAAAGATAGCAACCAAATTAAGATGAGAAAATGACACATGGCGTGACAGTGACACGTGGCACTGTCACTGTCATTACCATGTGACACAACATCAACTTTACACATGTCAATTTTTTTATTTATTTTTTAAATAAAAAAATTTAAAAAAACTACGAAACTGTCATGTGACACTTCTTTAACGTGTCAGTACAATACTAATGGAAAAAATCTGATTGCATAAAAAATTTCAAAATAAAGACCAAATTGAGACAAATAAAAAAAAGAGTCCAAATTAATATTTTCTTATGAAAATGGAAATCAAAAACATAATTTAATCTAATATCATTTATAATATATTAATAGAAATAAAATATTTTTCTTTATTTTAATCTTTGTATGTAAATTACAAACTTCATTACTATATTAATATTGTATTTTAACTTAGGGTTGAAAACTGATCACTAACATTCCTATCGATTTTTCAAATCTTTTATTATTTATAGTGAAAGTGTTTTATTCGATATCTCTCATCAATTTTATAAATTAAATAATATTTATAATGTCTCTTTTATTGATGATTTTAGATATTATGTCTCTTTTATTGATAATTTTACTTGTTTCACTTAGATCTATCTAATGAAACATTAATATAATTATCTCACGATTTTTAGAAATGTTAATGTCGTTGTAAATACCCAACACTCTGTTACCATAAAAATATTTAATTGTGACTTGGGGGTGAGTGCACTTCTAATGATTTTACCACTTTACTTGCCTCTAATAGAACTATACATCAAACCTCCTACATTGACACTCATCAACAAAATAGGGTTGTTGAAAGAAAACATTGTCATCTTATTGAGACTGCAAGATCATTCTTTTTATCTACTAATGTTCCAAGTGTCTTTTGGGGGAAACTATTCTTACAACAACTCATGTTGTGAATCGGATCCCAACTTCACATAATTCTAATTAGTCTCCATTTGAAAAATTGTATGGTCATGTACCTGATGACTCTATTTGTTATGTTTTTGGATGTATCTGTTTTGTTTTAAAACCACATGTTGAGCGTACTAAATTATTAACTAAGTTTACTTTGTGTGACTTTTTGGGATACGGTCTTAGTCAAAAGAGATATTGTTGTTTTGATCCAATTACTAAAAAAATGTATGTCTCAAGTCATGTTGTGTTTTTAGAACATATTTCATTCTTTTCTGTTCCACCTAGCTCACATTATTTGACTACACTCGAGTCATTAAAATTGATCCTTTTGATATTGATGACACTACACCTACTTCCATACCAACTCCAGAACCTATCTTAGCACCAATTATAGACATCGTACCAGAGGTTGTACCTTTTGATTTCCTTACTATGTCTGCTCAATCATCTCTTGAGGTTGTGGTTCCTCTGTCACATGTTTGACCTAGTCGTAATCGTAAGTCTACTCAATTATCAATTTTTGTTTATTCCTCTTATTCTGGTTTATTTGTTGCTTTTGTTGCCTCTATTCATTGTCTTCATGAACCTTCATCCTATAGAGAGGTTTTTGTGATCCACTTTGGTAGAAATCAATGGTTAAGGAACTTACTGTCCTACATCATATTCATACATGGGATCTAGTTCCATTACCACTAGGAAAACATCCTATTGGATCTTGTTGGCTATATAAAATCAGATGGCTTAGTTGAAAGGTATAAAACTAGACTTGTTGCTAAAGGATATACCCAAGAGTATAACATGAATTATGACGAAATATTTGCTCCTGTGACAAAGATGACTACTGTTCGTACCTTTATAGTTGTCGCTTCTATTTTTCAATGGAACATTTTTCAAATGGATGTGAAGAATGTCTTTTTGAATGGGGATCTACATGAGGAAGTCTACATGATTCTACTACCAAGTGTCTCTCACAAATCTGGTGAAGTTCGCAAACTTTAAAAAGCCCTATATGGTCTTAAACAAACACCTCGTGGTTGGTTTCAGAAGTTTTCTACAGTAATTATCTATCTTGGTTTTGTTGCTAGTCATCATGATTCTACATTATTTGTCAGAAAAACCAATGCAGGACGTATTTTGTTATCCTTATATGTTGATGATATGATTATTACTGGTGATGGTTTTGGTGGAATTACATCTTTAAAAATTGCATTATCCCATTGTTTTTAAAGACTTGAGTGTATTGCGTTACTTTTTGGGTATTAATTTGCTTCTTCTTCCAAAGGTTATTTTCTGTCTCAGTCCAAGTATGTTGTTGACCTATTTGAGTGTGCTTGGCTTACTGACAACAAGATTGTTGATACTCCTCTTGAAGCAAGTGTACAATATTCCTCATCGTATGGTGTTCTTTTGACTAATTCTACTTTATATCGAACTACTGTTGGGAGTCTGGTTTATCTTACCGTGACTCATCCAAACATTGCACATGTTGTTCATGTTTTTAATCAATTTGTTTCAATTCCCACAATAGTTCATTGGGTTGTTCTTTATATTCTCAGGTATCTTCGGTACACTCAATTTCAGTCTCTTTTGTTTTCTTCTACATTGTCTTTAGACTTGCGTACCTATTGTGATGTAGATTGGAATGATGATCCTAATGATAAAAAACCTACTACTGGATGTGGGTGGTGCATCTTTCTTGGTGATTCACTTATATCATGGAAGAGTAAGAAACAAAATGTTATACCTTGATCTTCTACAAAAGTTGAGTATTGCATCATGACTTTGATTACCTGTGAAATTATTTTGCTGCGTTGGTTACTTATAGATATGAGTGTCTATCTGAAATATCATATGTCATTTGAAATATTTTGTTGTTATTCATATTGCTCTCAACTCTATTTTTAGTGAGCGAACCAAGCATATTAAAATATATTATCATTTTATTTGTCATCATCTTCAACTTGACACTATATATTTACTATTTGTTCCTTTAACTCTACAGATTGCAAATATATTTACCAAGCCACACTTCGTTTTACGTTTTCATTTTTTTATTTGACAAACTTTCAATGTCTTTAGTCGTAGCATTGTGAGTTTGAAGAGATGTTAGCATAGATCCATGTTTTAGACTCATTTATTTTGTGACTTATAAAGTTAGTTTTGTATATATATATATATATATATATATATATATATATATATATATATATATATATATATTTTTTTTTTCTACAATAAGATTGTATATACCATAAAAAAGTGTTACGCGTTTTAAGTAATCTGAAGTTCAGAGTACTAAGTAAAATATAAATATTTTTGTATGGGTTAAACAACTTAATAAAAACTTACATTAAATAAACTCGTTTGATGAAGGCTACAAAATTATGAAAAACTAATAATTTTAAGTTTGGTAGAATGAATCATTTAATTCCAAAAGATGTATTCCTTAAACAATAACGAATTAAATAGGTTTTTTAAAATAGATTGTCTTTCACGTCTACTTTTTTTTTTTCAAGTAGGTCTAGGTATATTATCATTTACATTTATGAAATAAAATAACTAAATTATGCTAATACCAGCAATCATGTTAAGTTTATGAGATAACAGTCATTTAAAAAAATTAAATTACATACTTATATAATCATAAACCATTATATGTAAAGCTATGAATAAAATTATGCTACTTTGTATAATAATTATCTTAATAACTACGTTTAAGATATTTTCTAATTAATTGACATTATAGAAAAAGCACGAGAAAGTATTAGCATTACAATTTATTCTTTTGACCTGCTTTCTGTGTTGAACCTAGACATTGGAATTCACAAAACATTTGATGACATATCTTGTTCACACTATAGTAGTAGACAGACCCACATAAGATAATGTATATATTCAACTTAATTATGAACACCTAAAAATTATTGAAAAGGAAGAATCAACTTTGAATCTGCAGAATGTATTTACAGTCTATTATAACAATGACGGAATCCAGAGAACTAGGGACTGTAGTTGATCCAAAACCCCTCAATTTTCACATCAACTTAGGACCAGATCCTTTAACGGGTTGTTGATACTGAACCACAAGTTGAACTATATCTAATAAAATGTTGTACAACATAATTCATTAGACTATTATATGCATAAGTCAAAGTTCATTCGGCACTCCTTTTCTATCAATTATTTTCAAGATCCAATTAATCCCTTTTTGCGAGCATAAGCAGTAATCGTGACAAGCGTCAAAGCAGAAAATAATCCTGCGGTGATAACTACCTGCAAGAAGAAATACCACATTATCATCAAAGTCCAAAATTTTGCATATATATCTATACACTTTTTAAAAATAAGTTGATATCCTATAATAAACTCCACACAAGTATTTATCAAAGTATACCTGCTTGTATTTTAAGAAAAAATGTATTAGCAAGTTAAACATTTGATTTCATCTTGATTAAAACTTGCTTCTAAAAAACAAATAGTTGCATACATTAGCAAATGCCATGTATTAGCAAATGCCATATATATTATATACATACACTCATAAACAGTAATAATTTGCATACCCATTTGAACATGTAACCATGGTTTTGGTTCCAAGTATATGGGATATTCATGCCAAATATAGCAGTTACCAAAGCGTAGAAAGATAGACACACAGTTCCAGAGCTAAGAAAGAGCTCTAGCTGCACAAGAATTGAAGACCAGTTAGCAAACTCATGAAAAAGAAAAACGACATAAGAGAATACTGATAAATGAAAGGCACCTGAATAAGCTGATTACGATGATTGTCAAGCTGCAAAATGGAAAAACTTAACATAAACTTCATGTCATTAAACAGATACCATATTTTCAATAACTTGCTAGCTACTTACTTGAATATTAATATAATCTTCAGTATCGTCAATGTACTCTCGCAGCTTTAAATGAAAAGAAAAAGGTAAATAATTAGGTTAAAGTAAAGCTATCTTGAACAGCAGATTCAGAGTTGAAGTAAACCTATACAAGTAAATAGCACAGACTTTACAGAAACCAAACAAAAATAAAAACAGTAAACATGTTTTCAATCTCTTAACACGTTGCACAACAAATAAATTTTCAGCAAACTAGACAACATAAATTAGAGATAGAATCACAGGCATCATAATATTTAATGACAGAGGCAAATGTGGCACAGCAAAGATCCAAGTATGATCTATTTGGTCCAAAAGAAAAAACATCATAAATCACTCATTCTCAGCAAGAAGATCGAACAAATAGTATATCATCTCACAAAGCTACCGTGAAGAGTTTTTAAAAAAATTGTACAAAGTTCTTCCGAAACAAGATTTTTGAATATAAACAACAAAATTCTACTTTAAAACAGGGGAGCAGATAGAAAAAGGAAGAGAGAGAAAAATGTAAAACCCCTTTGTTAAACCTTAATTTCCTAGTGTAAGAGTATCAATTTGGTCAAACTCTAACATGCTTAGTAGTCAGAACCAAAAATCTCTACCCAATAGGTCAGGCCTTGGGTTCACGATCTAATGATCGGAATACTAAATAGATCAATGAGAAACAAACTTTTCTCCGTATGTACAAAGAAACAATCTTCCAAAATTACTTTATATCCGCTGTCATATAAAAAAATTAAGATTTACTGCTCCTATTGCACATGTTTACACATACACAATGGTGACACTTACCGTGGTTAACTTGTTCAATGTGTGATCAATTTCACTAAAATAAGCCTGAAAATTGAATAAACACCATCAATAGCAATTTTTCCTCATTAACATAATGGAACTTCTTCCAACTATTTTTGAAACAAGTAACATAACCTCTAGTAACATTTCCAGCTCTTCCACATCATTTTCATCTAAACGAACTGTTGCTAGACTTGCTCTACTGGCTCTAGATATCTTTGATCCTATGGTGGGGGAGGCAGCAAACCAATTTGCAGCACCTGAACCACTGACTGGTGATGATGAACCACCTTTTCTTGACAGGTATAGGTCAGCCATATCATCATCATCATCCAGCAATTGTTCAAGCTCGTCTCTGACCTGTACCAAATAACAAAAACTGGGGATGGAAGAAGAAAAGGGATGTGCTGTTTTCTACTTAAAACTGATAAAGCCAGTTTACAGTCACATTAAACTAATTATATTTAAGAAAAATACAATATTTACTTAAAAGAATGCAAAATATCAGCAGCAATGAGGGGAAGAGGCTACAGAATATATTTTCATAAAAGAAAACAGGCCTTTTTCATATGAAAACTTGGCTTACCTTTTGAACTCTAGCAGTCAGCCTTGTCATTGCACTCTTCAGTTTACGAACTCTGTCCAAATTACGACTGCTAATCTACAGATTACATTAATCTAAAGTTCATTAAATAAAAAAAGTTAAGAAATAAAGGAAAGAAAGGGAACTATAGCCATCCACGCTTCAAGCCAGACAACAAAATACTTCTTTAATAAAGCAGGCATAATTAGAATGAACACCTTGGAGATGACAAATATAACAAAAGGAAATTATGATATATTGAGAGGAAGAAAATTTTATACGTATAGAAAGGGTATGGACCAAGGATCCCAGATCAAAACCATAACATGAAGATAAAGAATTCAATAATATATGTACCTTGGAGGTAAGTTCATCTAATGCAGGATAAGCTGCCATCTCCAATTCTGTTGTACGTGCAGCAAGAAAACTACAAATGGCTTCTAAAGCAACCTCCAGTGCCCGAAATTCAAAGGGTGACTCTACGTTGCATAATTTAGATCACTCAGATATCGAGGACAATAGATGATGCAAATAAATAAAGATATTTATAAGAATAAGAGATGCAATCATTAAGTTTATTCATTACTTATGGTTCATCATTGATATAACATACCATCTTCTTCCGCTGCTTCAGCGTCATTTTGGCCTCCAAGATACTCTTTACCATCTCCTTGCTGTTGAAGACCGGCACTTAATCGAGGCAACCGCCTCTGCAGTTCCTCGACAACCGGGATCACATTTTCATCTGTTGGATCTCTCAGCAATACCTATACCATAATTTAGATACAATTGGGAATTCAGGATGTGGAACCAATGTCATCTCAATTGCAAGAAACAGTTATGTATTGTACAAAGGACCAAATGTTTGATACACGAATTCATAAATATAAAATTTTCTTTACTGAGAGATATTCTTGTAGGTATATTCTTGTACAAAAGTGATATATGGTATATTCTTGTACAAGAGGGTCAATATCCTGTAACTAGTTAAGCAAGGCAAAAGAAGACATCTCTTCCCATTCCTATCCATTTTATTCAATGAACTTGACAACAAAAACAAAAGTTGGTCGCCAAAATTTGATCCATTCTAGATTAGTCTGGTCATTAAATGCAAGAGTAGGATAAAATGCTAAGAGAAGCCCATCTACCATCCCCAAATCCTCATGTCTCAATTAGTTAAGGTTTTCAATTATCAGTACCCTAGAATAAAAAGTCAAAACTGGTTCCCTAAATTAATCTGCATAATGTTCTTATTTATTCTCTAATCTAGACCCTCGAGAGATGAAAGCAGACACATGAGAATTAAAAGCTCACTAACCTCTTCAGCGGTGATAATTGCTTTGATATGCTGGAAGGCAAGATCAGAACAAAAAAAAAAATAAAAAAATGAATAAACAGAGAGGAAATTGTAATACAAGAAAAACAAAAAAACAAAACCAAATATGTGGTGGACCTCCAAGTTAAGAACAATAGCCTTCTCACGACCGAGAATGGTGGAGGGATAAGAGAGCAAAGGATCAAGGATTCTGAGATCACGCGCATGAATCTGAACCCGATTCATGATTGCATATTTGTCAACGTCGAGCAATGAACCATGTCCAGTAGCATCAATCAGAATCCAACTCCTCGAAGACTGTGTCTTCTTCTTTACAACTGTCATTGCCCCTGGGTCTGCAGGGACGACACTCCCATCCCCAGCCATCCCTTTGCTCTTTCCCACTCCAAATTCCAAATCACATGCTCCAATACCAAACTCAATTCAAAATTCAATTCAACTCCAAACTCAATCTCGATTCAATTCATCACACAGCTAGCTATTTTCCTCACACCCCTCTTGCACATTTCATCAACAGGCCAATTGAGTACCCGAGGTCCTCCTCAAAATATATTTGTTTCTAACACCACTTTGAGGAATTAGATTCCCACAAGGAACAAAGATAGGATATCACAGAAAACAGAAAGAGACTTTTCGCTTCTTATTTTTTCCTTTTCCTGGAGAAGGGAAAACCGACAAACTAAGGTTGTAGCTTAATTTGTGTCTCTCTTTAATGCTGTGAGGTTCATAGAGGGAGGCGCTGCTAGGCATGAGATGCTGAGGGTGAAGAAATAACTCAAATAAACATGAAATTGAATTGAAGTGCTTTAAAATATGAACTTAGTTTATATAGAATGAGATTCAGCTCAGGCTAGTTATGGTGAGGTCCACCGAGTCACCCAATGAGATGTCGCCGTTGAAATAGAACAAGGGTAATGTGGGAAATAAGGGTTAGGGTTAGTGTGTGGTTCGGTGGTGCTTGGCTGACCCACCTGACACACTGTACGGCGGATCCTTATTCTGGCTTCAGTGTGTTCTGTTTTTGTTTGGCAAATTGGTTTCTATTGTATTATTAATTATCAACAACAAATTAGTCAACAAAATAGTTAACTGTAACTTCACTCTCAGAATCGTTATCTTTTTTCCCGCTTTTACTGTATTAAAAAACTTTGAATTATGCGTACTAAATCATTTCATTAGAAACACATTTGAATAAGTTTCAATTAGATGACATTTTATAAAATTATTTATAAGTATATCATTAAAGAGAAATACTCTCAAGTCTAATTGAAAGATCATCTATCTAAGTTTTATCTTGCTCATTTGTATTTTATATTTGTATAAAAAGTATCTATATTTGTTCACCTCCTAGCAGATATTACACATCAAAAAGTGATCCATCAACTCATTTTAACATCAAAAGTATGAATGATATAATCATGCTATTTGTGAAAAAAAATAATAAAAACTAATATATTTTTTAAAATTTATTAGAACCAAATAATTAAATATTGTAAATATTATATACAATTTATTACTATTTTTATTTTTCAAATATGTTCAGCTTGTTAATACACTTTTATTTAATAAATTGTTTTTTTTTCTTCCTTGATATTAAATTAAAGTTGATTGTTTTTTTCATTTATCTTTATTTTTTTGTCTAGTTGACTGTTTATAATTATTTCTAATGTAGAAGGTAATTCTTTCTTAGATGCTTTAGTTTATTTTACCCTGTTACTACATCCCCATGAAGCTAGTTGAATATATGATTCAAAGCGAGTATTTTATTGATGTTAAAAGTAAGTAATCTTATAGAAGGAATCGCGTTGTCTTGTTTTATTCACAAAATAATTGAAACTTTTGTTTCTTTCATTATTAATATAAAATCCTTTTTTTTTCTTAGTTAGAATACATATTTTTGTAAAAACGCTCTCATTTATAGATTTGAACATGTAATACCTGTGGGATAGGAAAGAGAAAGTTAAAAAGGGAGGGGGAAATTTCTTTTGACGTGCAGATATGTAAAGGGGTTATAGAATATAACTGTGGAAGTTAATCTTATCTTATAAGATAAAAGCTGAAGTATAAGAGAATGACTTGACTAAGAAACTGATCTGCAGCAGTGAAAATAAACAAGAGAATTAGTTACAGCTTATCACATACTACAACATCCACTCCTATAAATACTAGTATTCTGCACTTGTGAACATCACAAACCAAAATGAATAGTGAGTCACTTTTGAAGTTACTCTCAGGAAGCTGTCAAAATTCTTGAAGAAGAAAAAAAGGAGAAAAAAAAATAATAAATTGTGTATTTCTTTTTTATATACTACTATGCTGTGTGGGATGTCCCTAATCCCATATTTCTTTCCACTTATTATTTTTATGTTGTTTTATTGTGCGAGATGTGTCTAACTCGATTTTTTAATTTATTCTATTTCTAAATATAGATGTATGTAAATATATTATATTATTATAAATAATAATAATATATGTATTAACTTACCGTATATAATTATTATTTATTTTGTTTTATAATATAATTTTAAAACTAAATTATCAATTTTGTGTAAAAAAGTTATCACTATATTCTTTCAGTTTAAATTAATTTTAATTGGAAGTTCTTTTTTGAACATTTAAATGAGTAAGTTTTATTTAAGATGAGATATTCTTGATTTATTAACCATAACAAAATTTATTTATCCGGACTAACTATTAAAAGAATAATTCCAGTATAAGTACAAAAATCACATAAACATTATACTAATCATTATATTATTTATAGTTTTAAACGGCTTAAAATTTTAAATCAATGTCCTTCCTACTTACAAAAATTTCATTTTAATTTTAAACTAATTCTAACTTTAAATTCAAAATGTTTAATAAAAAATTGTGAATTTTAATAAGAATATTAGTATAACATTTATATAAAAATTAAGGTATAATTATTGATTTAGTTCTCTAATTTTTTTAGTTTAATTTATTTTGGCCCCTTATTATTTATTGGTTCAATTTAGTCTTCTAATTATTTTAATTTGATTCTCTCCGCTAGGTTGAAGTTAACACAGTGTCCATACGTGACACGTGTCAAGTCATGAAAATTTCAAATTTTTTTATTTACTTTTTCTAAAAATATATAAACGGTCACATGTCAAATTATAGTCATGTCACGTGGCAGGTTATAATCGTGTCACTGTCACGTGTAGGGATGGCAACGGGTCGGGTCGGACATGGATAGTGCCTACCCGCAACCCGACCCGCAAAAAATAAATCCGCCTGTTACTCGTCCGTTTACCCGTCGGGTATCCGCTTAAAAAATACTCGCGGATATTTTTAAAATCCGCGGGTACCCGTGGATACCCGATACCTGTAAACATTTAAAAAAAATATGTATTTTATAAAATTTTTAATATAAAATTATAAAAATAAAATATAAATTAAATTATAATTATAATTATAATTATAATTATAATTATAATTATAATTAAATTTTACATAATAAAATATATTGTTACTTCTAATTTTAATTAAATTTAACTTAATAAAATATAAATTAAATTTTAATTTTAATTTTAATTTTTTGCGGGTAACGGGTATCCGCGGGTACGGATAGTATGATACCCGTACCCAACCCGTTTATAAGCAGGTATTAAAATACCCGCTACCCGTGGGTAATAAATACCTACGGGTAGTAACTATCCATCGCGGATTTTATCCGCGAATATCCGCGGGCACGGGTATTTTTGTCATCCCTAGTCATGTGACAGACAGATTACAGTCGTGCCACATGATAATGGTAATAGTTGGTTTCAATTTAATATTATTTGAATTTTTGATTCAATTTAGTCTCTTTGTTCTTTAAAACGCTCAAATTTGGTCATTTCTTATTTAAGAACAATTTAGTAATTAAGCTTAATCACAACTTATCTATATATGTTAAAATAATTTTGTAAAATTTATACATCAATAAAATAATTTGAATATTTAGGTGTAGTGATTTAATGTATAAATTCAAAAAAAAAATATTTTAGCATGTATATATAAGTTGTAATTAAGTTTATTTACTAATATAGTTTTAAATTGGAGAACACAAAATTGGATTGTTTAAAAAATATGGGGACTAAATTGATCAAAAAATTTAAATAGATGACTAAATTGAAAGTAATTACTATTACTGTCACGTGGCACAATTGTGATTCGACACGTGACGGTTTATATATTTTAAAAAGATTAAAAAACAATTAAAAATTTCACAAATTGACACGTGACATGTATGAACACGGTATTAACTTCAACTTAACGAAGATTATCAAATTGACCTTTTTAAATAATTGGAGACTAAATTGAACCAGCAAATAATGAGGGGACCAAAATGAACTAACAAAAAAAAATAGAGAACTAAATCAGTAATTATACAAAAATATTAAATTTAGTATCAATCTGGATAGAGACATAATTGCTCAATTTAAAAAAAAATGACTAAATTGAACAAAAATAACAAATATCATGACCAAATTGAATATAAAAAATTGACCTTAATACGTGACATGATATTAGTTTGACACGTAAACATTTTTTTAAAGTAAAATAAAAAAAAAAAAAAAAAAAAAAAAAAAAAAAAAAAAAAAAATAAAAAAAAAATTAAAAAAAAAAAATTAAACTTAATAAAAAAAAAAAAAAAAAATAAAAAAAAAAACATTTTTTTAAAAAAAAAAAAAAAAAAAAAAAAAAAACCACGCACGTGACAGTCAATATTTATCATCCATTAACTATTTTAACGGTGTTAAAAAAATGACGAAAATGTAGCAATAAATTGACAAATCTTAGAACCAAATTGAATAAAAAAAATATTAAAAATAAATTGAACATTAGAAAAGCAAATCGGTATTTAAGTCTATAAATTTATACTTTTTTTTAACTTGTATTATTTTCATATAATAAAAGTTAAAAGCAATACATAAAAACAGATGACAAAGTAGGTCCCGACCATTCAATTTTCTTCCTACTTTTTCAATTGACAGTCATGTTTAAGTGAGGCTAATTGAGAGCGAGAGAGAGCGCAAATCCTGCATATGTTTTTCTAAATTTTGTTTCCTTTTTCGAATTAAATATATGCGAATCCCATTAATTTAATCATAATAATTGATAATTAGATAGAATTGAAATTCAACTTTGATTTTAGACCATACTCATGCTTAACAAAAGATCCATACTCTCTTTGCGGTAATTAAAAAAAAAAAAGGGTATCCTTGAAATATCTTAATACTGCAAAACCATCCTGTAATCAACAATAATCATTTTCACACTTTTTTTATGCTTCATGAATCATGATTCCTTATCAAATGATGAATAGAAGGCTGAAGTAGCACCATATATAATCCTATATACTTAGTGAAACATTGTCATATAAATTAAAACTTCAAGCAATGAACAAAGTAGTTCAGAGAATATTTTTGTTTGCTAACAAAACCAACACAACGGTCAAACATTCATAAAATAAACTAAAAGATCACAGATTTGAGAGAGACTAAAATTACACTTACTCCAAATTGAATGGAAAAGTGTTTCAATGAAATTGGAGGAAAAGAGAAAATACAACATACAAAGGCATGCAAATTTTTTAGAATGATAACAAAATTAACTTACTTAAAATTAGTTAATTAATTAATTAAAATAAATTTCAGATAGAAAAAATTGACAAATTAACTTATATATAAATTAATTTTAATTTATAAAAAAAGCTATTTTTCATTTTTAACTCATTTTAAACAAAATTAGATAAAAAATTTTCAAATATATATTAAGAATATAACATTAAAGATAAACAAAATAAAATGACATTTTCCATTTACATAGATATATAACTTCATTTTATATGTCAAAGTGAGAATTATTATTTTTTTTTTAGAAAACTCTTTTCTTCTCTATAAACTTAGATTTCCCCAAAAATTCCCCTTTCTCTCCCAAAATTTTGAATCAACTTCCATAATTTTTGAGGAATCAACATTATTGGAGTAATCTATGCGGCCCTATTAAAACCTTTAGTCAATCTTCCTCTGTCGATTTCTTTTCATGGTGAGTTGGAAAATTCTACCCATTCTTTAAGAGCAATCCGTTTTTCCCTTGCATGCAAGCCCATATTCAATTTCACGTCGTCACCTCTTTCGTTTTTAATAAATCCTTTATGTTTATGATCTTTATAAATTTGCCTTGATCCTTGATCAGGCCTTTGATTTTGTAGTTAATGATTTTCACGTGTGACGCTATTTAGGTGAAGAGGCCAGACTTAGGTCAACTTTAACAGGTAAGGGAAGCTAGTTTCATTCTTTTATAATCTATTGTTTTATATTTGGAAAGAAATTAATTAATGGAATGATTGTTTTGATTGAAAGTTGTTGCAAAGAAATGAGAATTTCTTAAAGAGAAGTATAAGTTTAATGCATAATATCTGTAGTGGTGATTTGCAAGTTAAGAATTTGCGAGAGGAAGGAATTTTTGGGTTTGTACTATGAAGTTTCTAAGTGGGGTGAAACTACCCATTGTGAAATTGGTATGAAAGTACTCATGGAAGAGTTAGATGAGTAGAAACTTTATTAATTGAATGTGATTTTTGTAATTGCATGACTAAGTGATTCTTTTAGGTTTGGTTATTTGAGTGCCTCTTATGCAGTGAGTAGAGATGGCAAATAAACCCGTCCCCGTGGGTATTGTCCGAACCCGTCCCCGTTTTGACGGGAAATCCCCGCATTGACTGGGTATGGGTATGGGTATGGGGAATCCCCGACTTTTTCAGTTGGGTATGGGGATGGGTATGGGGATGTACATATACCCG
>Ga0099822_1005625_pt1 | contig 16353 bp, 5 predicted proteins | sample CowpeawhiteBW_FD_76839 | JGI IMG/M metagenome (GOLD analysis project Ga0099822, IMG submission 76839) | Root nodule microbial communities of legume samples collected from California USA - Cow pea white BW | ecosystem: Host-associated > Plants > Roots > Nodule | place: USA: California | collected...
TCTGCTCACACCAACAAGTTGATGATCATCGCAAAAGAGAGTACCACACAGCAGAACACACAACAACAAAAGTAGGGTAAGCTAGAGCATAAAATCATTTCATCAATGGAGTCAGATACATTTACACAGTCCATCATACATACATCACACAAGCATGTCACGACCTTCCAAACAATACACTACGACTCGACTCGACTTATCCAGATATATATAACTTGGTCGGATTCAGCGGATGCTTACATTTGTGGTGGATACCTCTGCTCACCCCCGAGCTGCTCACCCCCGAGCTATGTGTTACAAGTGTTATACTGAATCAATATTCCCTCACCACAAGGTTAGCCCTTAATGAATTTCGGACCTCCTGCTACTCTCACCACAGGAGTCAGTCCGCTCTAGGTGAGACTAACTGACCCCTTAGAGTGTCAGGATGCAACCTTACCTTGAATCCTTACTTAGTTATACAGATGGGGCACCACCATGGACACCCACTAACAGGGGCCATCGAATTACGTCCCGACCACTGAAGCGCGACCCTGAAAGTCTCACCTAGGGACTCCAAGGAATTATGCACTGACACAAATGAACCACATTCACACAGCCAAAGAATATTCACCATGCATAGATATACCTTAATCGTACCGACCTTTAAAGCCAAAGCCTTTCATGTTCCAGGCCCAATCCATTTCAACTCATCATAAACCATCCATGTTCATAGGATCTCAACTCATCTCATTTTCGTGTCACTTTAACAATAACCAACTCATTTAGTTCACATGCCAACTTTCATACCAGACCCATCATCTACAATTCGTGATTCATGCCAAGCATACATAACACTCCATTATATACATGTTTCTCATCATAACGTTCATACCCAAACCAATACCAATCATCCAAGAATGAACAAACACCCAAACAACGTACTGCCTCGCCCAACCCCTCGCTCAGGTTGAAGGGTCTCGCTCAGGCGAGACGTGCTCGCTCAAGCGAGCCCCCTTTCGCCTAGGTGAGGGCTCAAGGAAGCATCCAGAGAACATCACGGGATCTCGCTTAGGCGAGACCCCTCTCGCTTGGGCGAGGTGTTCGTTCGCTCAAAAATTTGAGCGGGTCGCCTGGGCGACCTTTCGCGCAATAGGGTTTGGGTGAGTCCCTGCTCATCTCGCCTAGGCGAGACTGGCTCGCTTGGGCGAGATTAGCAGGTCTTGCCACTGTTCTCCTGTAACAGTCCCTCACACCAGCCAGACAATAGGTTCAACAACAGATTCATGTATTCAAACCAGTATAGCATCATACCAACCATACAACTCGAAATGACAACCAAACCACAAAGAAAACAGGACATATGAGCAAGGTTTTAGCTTACTTACCTGGAAAAAGACTCGTACACGATCTTGACCCTAAACAGCGGAACGCAGTACTCGAGAGACGACTCCAAGAGCTGGAAACTATAACCAATAGCGGAAACATTAGTTACTTAGAGCAACAATGGTGGAAAAACAAGCACAGATAGAGGAAGCACTTACGTAGGAAAGGGGAACTGGTTCGAACTTGCGTGCTCACGATGGTACCAAACCCTAGCAAAGGTAGAAGGCGGCTGTGGCTCTAAGGCAAGGACAATAGTTTTCTGAAAATGGGGAGAAATGTTTGGTTTAGGGCAGACCTAGTGACTTTATCTGTTGGGCCGGCCTTAGGCCCACTTACAAGGGCAGCCCACTAACTTTAGGGCAGAAATGAATAAAAGATTTTTAATGGGCCTTACAGTTAGTATCCACAAAAATAAATCACTCGATAAATAAAAGTTATTAACAAATTTTATCAATGAATTTTAGAATTTAAGTTACTGACAAATATTTTCATCAATAATAAATTTGCCAGTTAAATCTATCGGTAGATTAGAATTTATATTATCGACAAATATTTTTGCTGTTAACTTATCCAATGGTCAATTCCGTTGATAACTTATAATTTCTACTACTGACGATTTTTTTGGTCGGAAAATTGATTGGTAAATTTTTTGCCAATCTGATAAGATTTTTTGTATATTAAGAAGAGATGTGTTAGGGTGGACGTAGGACGAGGACGATAGGAGGAAGAAGAAGAAGAAAATAAAAAAAGAAATAAAGAAGAGAAGATGAGAAGGAAAAATAAGACCCAATTGCGATTTTTACTGAAGGATTTTATCGATGGCCATAACCTATCGGTAATTACAAACAAATATTTATCGATGGATATTGCGATTCATTAGTAAAATTTATCCATGACCACTTTATCAACAAAATTTTGGTTGTTGGTAATCCGTTGGTAAACAAAAATTACCAATAAATTTTTGCTATTAATGACAGATTATGCTCATCGGTAATACACAATTTTCTTGTAACGTTATACCACTAATTACCTTTTTTTTTTCTAATAATTGAACAAGAAGATCTTAGATCAAGTGCAGAAAGATTGAAAGCTAAAAAGTGTACATAAAAGGTCAAAATTGCATTAAGCTCCACTTCACTCGCACGAAGCTCCACTTGGGACAAAGAACTCTTTTCTTTCCTCTGATGCACCCAACGGGGTGACTTGCACTAAGTGCTAGTTGAATAGAGAAATGTGTTTATGTTGAGGTGCCTAACGTGGAATGTTTTAGGCTAGGCCCTGCTTTTGCTGGTGTGGTACTTTTGGCTTATTTATCCTTGCTTTTTCAAGATAAAGGGGAATTTTTGGGTGGTTTTGAAGAGAGGAATGAGTTTTGAAGGTTGTGGATCTATTAAAGTTCCTTGCAAACGTCCATTCTCTTCCTTGAATCCTCATCTTCCTTCTATTATTCATCTTTTTTTTTGGGCTCTTCACGACAATGAAGAGCTAAACCCATCTGTTGGGGTTAGATATTACCAACTAAACTCTCATATAAATTATGTTGTTTATATTTATATATGTCTTCTTATTGAATGTTAGTATTTAGTTTCTATGCTTAATGGTTGTTGTGGTCTGATTAGGTCTGATTATGAATAACTTAATATTTAATTCTTTGGGTATTCATAAATATCTTTTGTAATCTAGAATCAAAGCAAAATACCTAATGAAGTTTGATTTATTAGTCGTCTTAAATCTTGCTATGAAAATAAGTTTGCTTATTAAGTATTCATGGAATTAAATATTAATAAGAAAATTTAGGCCTATTTCACTAAGGAATTATTGTTTGAGTAAACATGTGGGTTGACTTTGACATTACAATAGAAAGAAATTAAGTGATTATATACATGAGAATGAAGTTCGGTAAAGAAAAGTGTAACCTAACAAAAATAAATCATATAATTTGTAATTTATTCTGCTTTTTAAGTGTTTTTGTAAAATTTCAAAAAGCGTGTTTTTTAATATTTTTAATTCCTTAAAAATTTAAAATAATTTATGGATTTTTTTCTAAATTAGTTATAGATTGCAATTATGCAAATCCTTTGAATCCTTTAAATGATAATTACTTACTACTTCTTGTTAATATTGTTAATATGTGATTAATGCACTTGTTATTAAATGAATTGTGCTAACAAATATATTCTATAATTTTCATTCATATTTTTCTATGCAAAACTCTATTCTTATAATATTTTACTATATAAATTATAATTAAATTAAAAAAAATTGATTAAATAATATTTTATACTGCTATGCAAACCTATAATTTAACTAATAAAATATCTTTATTTCAACGGTTATTCGTTGTGACACTTTGTGGCCATAGTGTCACTTTTTTAACAACCTTTAAATAAATTTTGATTTCTTTATAAAGTAAAAATGATTGTCTTCGATTTAAGCCGATAAATATTAAAAATAAATTCTAATATTGAAATATGTGTGTATATATAGTAAAATAACTAAATATATCATTTATATTTAATCAACAGATTAAACTATTCTAGCCACGTTCAATTCAATTAATAAATCTGAGTTTTCAGCTTATACATTTTGTTTAATCAACAAATTTCCAAAAAGAAAAAAAATTATATGTTATACTTTCGAGTACATGGACCAAATACCTATCTAAAACACTCAATTAGTCTTTACTCAACTTTCTGTCTTCTCCTTGTAACTTCGCCTTCGGTCTTTTCTCCTTTTCTCCCGTTCTCCCGTTCAATTGTCTAGACGATCGAGGTACCTGTTAATTAGGCTCCAATGTTTAAGTCGGTTCAAGTAGATTCGGATGAATGCAATTAATACTGTAATAAATGTGAGGTAAAAGTCCTTACTAACCAACCTTGGGCTCCTATTTATAGTTTTTTATATGGGTCTGTGATTAGGGTTTTCTTAAGCACGACCCAATTACTTTTTAAACTTTTTAAACTTGATTACTGACCTACTTTACTTTAATTACAGGGTTTTACCTTTTGGTCTGCTCGACTGACGCTGCTGAGCGTCCGCACATCGGTCGGCCATGTTCTTGTGGCCAAATAGTTGGATAAGAATGATAAATCATGGCTCACATTAAGAAAGATCTCAATATGATTTTGAATTACTTATGGCCAAGGCCGATCGGTCGTAGCGGACGACCTTCGACCGCTTTTTCTCGGGACCGTTTGATTGTGAGCTCCCTAAAATCACTCTGGAGAAATTGCCACATCAACAAAGTTCACAACTTTGAATCCCAACCGTTGAATAGTCCACCTGTAGCGGGTGGTCTTCGACCGTTTATCCTTGGATTGTCCGGTTGAGAGTGTTAATAGGTCATACGGTACAATACTGATCAATAAATTTACTTTAGTATATTTAAAATTTTCAAAATTATAAAATTCTCTATCTAAAGATAAGTTATGATGGTGACTCCCATTTCTTTTGGGCTGTGGACAGTAGAAAATAAAATAATGATTATACGTTAAATTATTAATTTTTCAGAAAGATTGGAGATGGAAAAACACCTCGTTTTGTCACGAAGCTATATGGTGGTGGGGTCACATATTAAGATGAAAATTTCACAGATTATATGCACTTGCAGTTTATAAAAAAGGCACATTTATTGATATAAGTGGATGGAAGTGGAATAGGAGTTGGAGAAGACCGTTACTTATGTGTGAAGACAAGTTGTTAAGAAAATTATAGTTGAAGAAAGATTCATACTACAGTTATTCAGTTAACTACCCCACAAACTTCTTTTGTCCCAAATTTTACTACATTCACATTTTTGTTTAAATATTTATAGTTCAGAAACGTGTCTCCTTCCAATAATATCTTTCCTTAGTTTTATTTTTATCTTTTTTAGACAATTGTATTATATATAATCATTTCACATACTAAAGTAAGAGTGTCTCCCATTATATAAAAATAAATAAATTAAGTAATATTCGTTTGTTTAATTTAGAAACATGAATAGCATTATACATGTTTGGGTGATGTGTAGAAGATTGGCGGAGAATTGAGTTAGTGTTCTTCTTAATGCGTTGTTGATATTACAGTTTCATGTGTCGGTGCTATGAATTGGGACATTTATTTGGGTGGACTGGAATGTACATGGTGGACGAAAGACACGTCACTTGCCATTATTCTTTGAGCATGTTTTTTAATAACATCAAGAATGTTTTTTTTTTCTAATACATCCGATAGTTTCACATCGTTTAAAGACAAAGATCAATTACAGTTTAAATATTTTTTCTTCTTTTCACTTTCTAAATATTTTTTAAAAATAAAATTGTGATGAAGCTCTATATCTTATGCTCAGTGCTCCAAAGTGAACAATATCTCAAAATCGTGATGATATTTAGTGATATATTTTCATTAGTATAAAATTTTAGGAAATTAAAAATGTGAAAACAGTGTTTTTTAGCCGTTTACTTTTGAATGAATTGATGAGGGTTTTGTAAATTTAATAGGGAATGAATGAGTGAAATGTTATTGCATTTGACTTGTGACCAAGGGCGTCAATTATGGGCCCCTCATCTCAGAAGATTGCTCGGCTAGCTTGTTGTCTCCATCAAATTGATATGTACACCCTTAAGATAAAATAAACTAAATGCAATGGATGTGTACTATAACTTCCTTCTCTTATAAATCATAGCAAAAAGGAATTAATCTGTTGATATGCATTAATAAAAAACTCCATTAGTTCCAGAATTGTGTCACATGCCACACCTAATCTTTATTTGCTTTCATTTGAAATGATATTCAATAATTTGAACAAGGCTACTCACAACAACTATTTCTCAGGTATAATCGACTCACTGTAAAATATCTGTCCCTATTTAACATTATGAGAGTTCAAAATAATAAAAGTTATGAGCAGACAAAAACCAAGCAATAAATCTCTTTGATCTTACGTTTCTACCAAAATTTAAATTGTTCTTATTATAAAATCTTATCACAACATTTTATGAACAGTCATAAAAAGATTTGTGAAGTATATAAAAATTCCTCCATTCAACTTTCCTTACATTAGTGAAATCATTTTTATTAGTAAATTAGAAAATCGTTAGTCTAACGTTCCATTTAAAATATAATGTAATTAAATGAAATATTATGCAGAATAATAAAAGAAGCAAAGTCATGGAGTATAACGTCACTCCTTACAATTATCTAAGGTACTAAAAATGAAATACTAAGACATATCATGATGCCAATATAAAACAAAGTACAAGATCGACAATATTCAAAATAATTGTCCAAGAGGCAGACAAATACATGGGCTACAACCCTAAAAGAAACTTGGACAACGAAATCCATCCCAAAGCTAAGCAGCAGAGTCTCCATCACCCTGACGACCACGAGGAGTTCTCACATCTGCTCACACCAATGATTATCGCAAGAAAAGAAAACCACACATAGAACATACAAACAAGTAGAAAGGTAAGCTAGAGTAGAAAAACAGTTTATCATACAAGTGTATACATTTTCATAGTCAAAGATCCATACATCAACCAATCATGTGATGACTCGCAAACAATACATTAAGACTCAAGACACGACTTATCCAGATACATATAATTAGTCGGATTCACCGAATGCTTGCACTTGTGGCGGCCTCTACTGCTCTGTAGAGCTAATTGCCAATGGTTTCACCCTACCACTTACAAGGTTAGCCTTAAAATATCTAAGTCCTCCTACTACTCTCACCACTTGAGTCAGTACGCTCTACATGAGACTAACTGACTCTTTAGAGTGTCAGGATGCAATCCTTACTTGAATTCTTACTAAATTACGAACTTCGTGGAATTACGTCCTAAGTATGAGGCACCACCATGAACTTCCACTAACAGGGGTCATGGAATTACACCCTGACCATGAGGCACCACCACGCAACCATCGTGGAATTACGTCCTGACCAATGAGGCACCACCATGAGATCTCACCTAGAGAATCATGAAATTACGTCCTGACCAATGAGGCACCACCATGAGATCTCACCTAGAGAGTCATGGAATTACGTTCTAACCAATGAGACACCACCACGAAACTATCATGAAATTACGTCCTGACTACACCAACATCATGTTCCTCCAACCAACATAAAATCATTGTTCATACCAATTCCATGTCAACATTTATAACCAACCATTCATTCATATTCCATACTAAGATCATACCAAACTTATTATTTCCAGTCCATAAACCACTTAGCACATGCATACTTCACCAATTCATGCCTTAATAAAGAAATACAATCATACAAGTGATCACCAACCAAAAAGAGAGGGGAGAACAGGCACAAAGCAAATCCCTGCACCAGTCTCGCTCAAGCCATGGACCCTCGCTCAAACGAAAGGGGTCTTTCGTTTAAGCTACGAGCCCTCGCTTAGGCGAGACTGCCAACAGAGAGCTCTGCTGATTTCGCGAGTTCTCGCTTAGGTGAGCCCTCCTCGCCTGAGCGAGACCACCCCTCGTCCAAAGGTGAGGTTCCTCGCCTGGGCTACAACTGCAGCGACACGCCTCAAGCTCCCACGAGTTCTCGCTTAGGTGAGCCCCTCTCGCCTGAGCGAGATAGTACCTCGCTCAAAACGAGAGTTCTCCGCCTGAGCGAGAGCTCGAGTATGAACCTAGGCCTGTTTCTGCTAGTCTCGCTTGGACGAAAACATCAGATCTCGCCACTGTTCTCCTTGCATCAGCCATACATACACAGCCAAACAACATAATAAGGCATTCCATACATTAACAATAGCACACATAAAATTGTGAAAACAGTGGCAAGGCAAGCAAAAATCGAATTAAACAAGTAAGCCATAACTTTCCCTTACCTGAAAAACGCTAGCAAAATACCCCGACACCTAAGCAAATAAGTACGATAGCTCCCGAAGAAGATTCGAGAGCTGGAAATAGTGGAGGAGATAAAACACGTGATTACTATTGTGAACCGTAACTAGAATCACGAAAATCAAACCAAAGGAGAAGAGTATGAACTGAAAATAACTTACGTGAGTAGAAAAAGCATGAACTTGCTTGATCGAGAGTTGGGACCAAACCCTAGCAGAGCACGGTTGAAGTTTCTAAAAGAGAATGAGGAAAAATGATTTCTAAAAAGTGTAGAGAAATGAGAGTGTTAGGGCTGTTTAGGGGTTTGGATAGCCTATGGATCTGTCCTAGACCCAACTGATTGGGACAACCCTTAAACATTAGGACAAAAATATAAGTGGACCTTACAGTTAGAGATCTAAATACGAGTCTAAGTATCATATTAACAAAAATAAAAAAATGAAATAATGTATAAGAAAGAAAATAACTTAATAATTTTTTTATCCCAATATTTATAAAATTGTTCAATATTTTCTCTCAATTTTTTTACTTAATATTATTTCCATATTTATTAGAAGGAACGGATGTCCTTATTTTCATTAGATGAGTTATAGAAGGTCCCTTTCATTATAATAGCATTAATGTTGTCAGAGAGTGATAATTTTTTTTATCGATAAATAATAATTATTAATATTTTGTTAGCAAAGGAGTTGAGCTCATGACATTGTGTCAATTTATCATCCTCTAATGATATTAATGTGAAACTAAACTCTTTTTAATTAATATTGGTACCCATTAACTAAAATAATTGAGAAAAAACATTGTTACAAATACTAAAATCAAAAGAAGAAAAATTTATAAATATATTATTTTAAAGTTTTAAATTAAATATAATATCATTTTATATAGATTGAATTTATGTCATAAGTGATGTTGTGTTTGTGGTAAATCACCTGAAAATCGATAGTGAGAAATCCAGATGAATCTTCTAAAAAGGATTCACTAAAAAATTATGCAAAAAACTATTTTTATTAACCACTTGAGCTTTTAATACTGTTGAAACTATATTTTACGAGAAAAGGAAAAAAATAAAAGAAAAGAACAGAACAGAATACAGAAAAGATCTTGCGTGCTAAAAGATGTACGGCCAAATATCTTGTGTGATGCAATATCCCAGAGAACTGTCCCAAAAAACATGGTATAAGAACTGTTTCTGGAAAAGGTTCCTGGTTAATACAGTGTATAGTATATGTAGATTACTTTTCTTGCGGTAATTATAATCTATAGAATGAACAGTGATACTTGCACAAACAATGTGTAAAACACAAATTCCACTTATAAATTTCCACATTAACTTTTCTGTATCTTTTGGTTCTTTCTCCTTATCATGGCTCTAAGCACATCTATCTCTGTCATTGCTGTGTTTGTTTTGTCTGACTACATAACTATTTCATATAATATTTTCTTTCACACCCAATAATGTAGCTACTCTAGGGTTTGTGTGCTTATTCCAACACTCATTTAGACAACGACAACCATCACAGTGGCCTCAAACGTCAACACTGCAGACTCTTTGTACAAAAATCATGCTCCCTCTCTCTCTCTCTCTCTCTCTCTCTATATATATATATATATATAAATATTATATAAACTTGAAATACAAGTATAGTTAACACGTACATGTATGAATTCAGACTTGGCACACATTGTCGTGTATGTATGAGGAAAATACTGCTTATCCCTTATTATTAAGTGAAAATTCTATTTGCCCTGTATAGAAAATATATAAAACTCATTTCCACAATGTTTACACTACAAATAGATTAGTTTGATATTACTGTATAACTAGATATGGTGTGGATAGAAGAAAAGAGTGTCAACTATACAGGTTAACCATATAATAACATTGATTAATTAAAAAGGGGAAATAAAAAGTCCTATGATAACTTTGGTCAAAAAGAAAAAGGAAAATAAAGAAAATTGGGCACCAAACACCTCCTTCTGATAAAAGATTACACCCTTTTTGTATATTGAGTTGTATCGATGTAGGAAAATAAAATAAAGAAAGTTGGGTTATAGAAGCTAGCTAGTCCTATTAATGGATTGATAAATATATATAGTTAGGGCAATAATGTTAAGTGAGATTGATAATAAGGTGATAAGGTTGATGCGTGTTGAGAAATGGCAAACAATAATTGTTTGATTACAGGAAAAATGTATAGTTAAATGGTAAGGTCGCTATTAAAAAAAGAGAGTATAAATATGAAAGAGAGAAGAAAAAGATGAGTAGAAAGCAACTAAGATGGCCCATAAAATGTCTACTCATTAGCCCAATGACATTGCTCTCTCCCTATTCATTTCACCAAGCTTTCACATCCCCTTTTCCCTTCCCTTTGGTTAATTTAGAAAACCCAATTCATCATCTTCACCATTTCAGCAGCAGAAATGTCTTCAAGTGGGAAGGATTTGGGAGAAGGATCAAGCTCTCCGACAGGGACACTTAGCCGCTATGAGTCTCAGAAGAGAAGGGATTGGAACACTTTTGGGCAGTATTTGAAGAATCAGAGACCACCAGTTCCACTGTCTCAGTGCAATTGCAACCATGTTTTGGATTTTCTAAGGTATCTGGACCAGTTTGGGAAAACTAAGGTTCATCTTCAAGGTTGCATGTTCTATGGGCAGCCAGAACCTCCAGCACCCTGCACATGCCCCCTTAGACAGGCTTGGGGAAGCCTTGATGCTCTCATAGGGAGGCTCAGGGCTGCTTATGAGGAAAATGGTGGCTCCCCAGAGACTAACCCTTTTGCTTCTGGCTCCATCCGTGTCTATCTCAAAGAGGTTCGAGAGTGCCAAGCTAAGGCCAGAGGTATCCCTTACAAGAAGAAAAAGAAGGGCACAAATCAAACCAAGCCAAATGATGAATCAACCTCCACCATCCACTTCTCTTGATCATCATCATCATCATCATCATCATGGTAATTCATTCATTCATTCACACTCAATGTGCTGCTTTACCATCTAGTTTTGTCATGTATAACTGTGTAACCTAATGTGGAATTCAATCTAGGAGCATCTGATCTTGTTCATTAAAACATCAGTGTATCAGAAAGTACTATGTTTACACAGTTGCTGTCAAATATAGAGAGATCAGATAGCAAATCTTCATCATATAAACCAAGATTTTCACTTTTATTTAATCAGTTTATGAAACATTGGGTTGGTATAATAATAATATTACTTACCCACGAAAGAAACTATTAACAATGTTATCAGTTCATTAGGTTGCAAACGTGTGCTGATATTAAAACTGTAAAGATTGTGTTAAACCCCTCAGGTACCCGCTGACATGGAATTGTTCTGGAAAAATATTTGTGGTCTGCATAACTTCAATTAAATGTTTGTTATTTGCATCTTATACCTTTCCCTTAAATTTTGCCCTTTTTAAGATTCTGCAGATTTTATGTCCCATGAATGTTCAAAGTGAAATGCTTGGTTTCTCTATTCAGTTCCTGCACATAGACTAAACCAATGATTAAAAGCATTTGATTAATTAAGTTTTTTTTTTTAATTCAACTGTTAATTAAGGTTCTACTCAACATTAATATATAGTTTGTAACAAATAATTATAGAAAATGCATGCTTTTTGTAACGCTTTTGTAATTCAGAATTTAATACTAACAAAGTCATGATTGTGTGGAATCTCTCTTTGAGTAAATGTTGGAGAAATCTGACGCTAATTATTTAATTAATGTTATGTTAACCTTAAACATTTCCCACCATCCTCACCTCCATATGCCCCACTTATTGCTATCTTTGATGTAGAAGATCTTTCCATGCAAAGGGTGACTGGATATACATGTCTTTTTTCTCCACTTTGTTTTATTACCATGTCAAGTACGGATTCAAATATTCTGTCTTCTTTGTATGTGTCTCCTTTCCTTTCCTGTCCCTTAATAGAAATTTAACACTTTAGTAAAAATAAATAAATAAATAAATAACAAATTAGTATATGATAAAGAATGTTATATATTGGAGAGAGACATGTAAGAGAATAGAAAATGGAAACATGTAACTTCTGTCGAAAACGTACCCTGGTTAGATCATGTTGTCTAGCCTCTGATTCTGTGGAACAGTACCTATATATTCTTCTTCACAATGTTATTAGTCATCATGTGTATAATTTTAATAAACTCATTATTGTTTGGTTAGGCAAATGGTCGAGCTTTGTGTTCCTCCCATCACCTCACATGTTCTTGTCGGTTGTTCATTAATTTAAATACAACTTCATACAGCAATTTGAACGAGAAGCTTTCTTTTCTCTTTTTTCTTTTTTATCTGCACTACCAGTAGATTATATATATATATATATATATATTAGACATTGAAGACAAGTTCTTGGTTTGAAGTGATTATTCCATTCACACACGTAAAACTTACTGCAAACACCACTCTTTGAGCCTTTAAATTATGCATATCTAGATTATTGAACTACGTAAAACTTGGGTTAGGGTTTCTTTAAGCATATATAATGCTTCCTATAATACAACACTGATACAGAAAATCATGTGTGGCTAATAGCAAAGATCAAGGGAATATTCAGTTTGTACGGCTGTTTGTCTGCACAGTGTGTGTCAGTGTGTGGCAGCTGGTGGCAAGTTAGGGTTTTCCTTGTACGTATTATGATCCAAGTATGTGAAAACTATTTGTCGGCAGCTTTTTTTGTTGGGAATCTGAGACTTTTTTATGATATAGTATCAGATTTTTACACTTCTGTTTCCTTCATCAAAAACATTTGTTGGTGCATCAGATCTTTCCCTACCTTCATTCTTTTTCTATTCCCCATCCATAAGTCATAATTATGAACCAGTTAATTTAGAATATTGGTAAGCTTTTTCTTTTAATCAGCTTTCCCTACCAAGTTGGTACTATATATTTCCACTTTCTCTCGATAACTATTTTCATTTCTGAAAGAAACATAACATTCTTTTCAATAAATATTCAATTAAGGTGAGAGTAAGAACTTCATCAAACAGATTGTTGCCTGGTAATGTACATCGTGTGTGAATTATTTGAGGAATTACTAGGTTTTTTTTTTTGTTACGGACCCGTGTAGGGTATGCATATCTCTTTTGAAATCTTTAACTTCAGAAATGATATATGCCTCAGAACAAACAAAAGCAGTTATTATGGCCCATAAAGCATCTCCTGCAGCATTAATCTTTCACAGTATTTTATTGTTTTTTGTTAATTAAACACTAGTAATAATTAACACAATGTACGAAACATCATTAATTGTTCTAATTGAAAGACTCATTTCAGCATTTCTCATATTATTCTTCTCATGACAGATGAAATAACTGAGTCACACCATTTTTTTTCTGCTTTTATATATATTAAGCCATGGTTATGTATCTCCTTGCAGGATAATGTAGCATACAATGAAATCTGGAGATCCTTTTTTCAAAGGCATTGGAGGTTCGGTTTCTATTTCGGTCGATAATTTGTTGTGTTTTGTTTTTCTGGGGAATTTGTAAGATCCTAGCGTAATGAACAACATACTCATTAAATATATATGACTTATGCTTTTGTTTGTCTTCAAACTATTCAGTTGCATATATACATATATAGTTATATTTTGTCATGTACTTTTGGAATTGGTGATTGAAAAATGGTTAGGTATTTTCATTAATTGGGTTCTATGCTCTTCCAAATGGTGAGTGTATATCCTTTGCTTTCTTGTCATCAATGTAAGAAACAAAGTCTTTCTCAAACTCATTTTCTAATGTTATTGATGCATTTGTCTTTTGTGATTGATTACAGAAAAATTCTCATAATTAATCTTTTTGCCTAGACAGCTGTTTAGTTCTAATAGTAAAATTGGAGTATATATGCAAGGTCTGAAATTTATGCTAATATTTTCACTAATCAATTTTTATTTGTAATTGATGCATGGATCATGTAACATTTTTTTTCCTTTTTAACGTCCTAATAAAATTGCCCTGTAAGACATCGTACTTGGTTACTTAATAATTTTTTGTTTCCATATAAAAGAATATTAATTTTCACATAAAGATAAAGGAACACACACATTAATTAATTGTAAGTACTTCGTGAATGTGGATATTTTGGTTTGGAAAAATAGTAACATATACTTTTATATAGTTTTACTTAATAGTATTATTGATTAAAAATTGAAAACCAAAATTTGATTAGGTTCTTCCATATTTTAATGAGTTTTACTTATAGTTTATAATTTGCAATATGTAGGTAAATATCTTAAATGTCAGTGATTGAAACATGTCGTTGGTCAATACTTTTTGTTTATTGTAAATGTATTTGCCTTTTACTTAAAAATTAAAGAATCAAATATTTAAAATATGCATTAAATAGGTATTCACTTAATTTACTCTTTTTCGTCTTTTTTTTGTCCGATACCTTCAATTTGTCTTAAAAGAAAGTGAAATACTGGTTGGATGATGAATATATATTTGTGGTAATTTTTCCATTTAATAAGAGTTAATAATTATTTTCTGGTCAATGTTGAAATAAGTTTAACTAGTAATTAGTTTTTTTTTTCATCTTCAATATTTTTAATATGAAAAGATGGAGAGACAAGCAAGTTGCAATAATGATTGCAATTCATGTATCTATGTATATATTCTCTGACCTTTTCAATTTCTTGAGACAAATTCACTTTTAAGAAATAAAGTTGTACAATTGAACGTGGGAGGTTTTTTATTTAGTGTAAGTCATGGAATCCAGATTGTTTAGAAAATGATTTAAGAATAATAATTAACTTCAATTGTTTTTAAAGGTGTTTTAAGAACAACAAATTAACTTCTAATTAAACTGTTAGTTTTGTTTAAAAAATGTTTTAAGCGTAAAAATTAACTTCTAATAGATATATAGATTTATAATATGTTAAACTATATACTTATAATGTGTAAAGTTATTTTACACTGCTATTTAATTATATACATTATTGTGATATGACTTTTAAGATAATGTATAATATTTCAAAGTATGGATGACAAAATATAAAATACTTAGAAGGTACCAGAACGAATCATACAAAAGAAATAATATATGATAAAAACATTGAATATGTTGGTTTAAACCCCTTAACTATTATAACCTATAATCACACTACATCCTCAAAAATCAAATTATGCATGGTCAGTCACAGACCATGATTTGTATGTTTTCAAAGTCATCACAGTAGTTAATAACACATAATAATATAAGTTCTATGTTTTCAATATTTATTCTATTCCATCCAAAATAATATATTCGCATAGGAAGTAATCCTTTATTTTCTTAGTTTAACAAAAAACTATTGGTTAAAATTTTGTAGAGTTTCTTAAGTGTTTATTTCAATATATCTAATAGTTCATATTATTCTTTCGGTATATCTAATAGTTCATATTATTCAAGAGTTAAAGCTAAGAATGATTTAAGTAAATATTTTTTTACATGTTTTTAAGGATAAAATTGTGGAGTTTTGCGTTCAAAAAATAATATCTCAAATATAGTGGTCATTCTTAATGATATTATATTAATGGACATGAAGTTGAAATATTGGTGGAGTATGTAAGAATTAAAGCGAGGCTTCAAATACAAATAATCATTCTTCTAAGGAATTGAAACTTTTTTTCCCTTAATTTCCCTTAAATCTTAACTTGTAGCTTCTTCTAATACATTCCATATCGTTTAAAAGTTCAAAACAAAAATAATTTAAATATATTTTTGTCCTTCAACACTTTAAAACACTGTTTAAAAATAAAGTGTTGCGATTCTTTGAAAAAATTGAAATCGTTATTCCTTTTAGACTTAGATTAGGGATAATATTTCAATTGCCATAATTAACTTAAATAATGTTATTTTCATGGACTGGGTTTCAAATTGGTAAAATTCAGAAAACCTTAGTGCACTAGTGCAGAAAGGGCTTTTGGCAGCGGTTATTTTTGTCATTTTGCCCCGGTTCTAGAACCGAGGCATATTAGGACGAGGCCAAAAAGGTTAACTTTTTGCCTCGGGTCTCAACCGAAGCAGAAGCTCCATATTCTGCCTCGGTTCTGCTGAGAACCGAGGCCATATGTGCTTCTCTGCCCATCTTCTCCACCAGAAACCCTAGGTAGTCACCATGGTTACACCACA
>Ga0099822_1005628_pt1 | contig 16352 bp, 17 predicted proteins | sample CowpeawhiteBW_FD_76839 | JGI IMG/M metagenome (GOLD analysis project Ga0099822, IMG submission 76839) | Root nodule microbial communities of legume samples collected from California USA - Cow pea white BW | ecosystem: Host-associated > Plants > Roots > Nodule | place: USA: California | collected...
CGACGGCGCCACTCGGCGCAGGACTGACCAAGGGCTGGCGCGGCAAAGTGACGTTCGAGGCGTTGCGCGGCCTGCTGCCCGGCGGCGCCGTGCTGCAGCCGGTCAGCGGCACGCTCAGGGCCGATGGACAGTCGCTGACCTTCGACGGCATCACGGGCAAGAGCGGCGGCGGCGAGGCGACCGCCAGCATCGATGCGCGGCAGGGCGTCAACGGACTGGCGCTGAACGCGAACGTTCGACTTTCCGGCATCGACGGCTCGGCGCTGCGCTATCGCAGTCTTGCGATGCCGAAGGGCCGTGTCTCGATGCAGATGACGCTGCTGACGCAGGGCCGCAGCACCTCGGCGCTCACGGGTGCACTCTCCGGCAGCGGCGCGGTGACACTGGAGGGGATGAATCTCCCGGGCCTCGATCCACGGGCGTTCGATGTCGCGATCCGCGCCAGCGACAGCGGGCAGGCGACCGACGATGCACGGTTGAAGCAGCTCGTCGAGCCGGTGCTCGCGGGCGGAGCGCTGTCGATCGCGTCGGCGCAAATTCCATTCAACATCCGCGACGGCCGCATCCGCGTCGGCGCCACGACGCTCGCGGCCAACGGCGCCAATGCCACCGTATCGGGCGGCTACGACATTCCGGCCGATCAGGCCGACATCCGCGCCGCGCTGGCGCCGACGCAAATCGGCATCGGCACGGCCAGCAGCCGTCCGGAAATCCAGTTGCTTGCAGTGGGCACGCCCGACGGACTGACGCGCAGCATCGACATTGCGGCGCTGTCGTCCTGGCTTGCGGTGCGCGCGATCGATCGCGAGACGCGGCGGCTCGACGCAATCGAGCGCGGCGAACCGCCACCACCACCGGACCCCGTGCCCGCGGCGATTCCGCAACCCGCCGCACCGAATGCCAATCCGGCGGCATCGTCGCCCGCGGATGTGCCGCTGCCCGGTCGCGATCCGCGCCGCGCGGTGGCCCCGAAGCCGAAGACCGGTGCGCCGCCGCATCCGCCGGCCATTCCTCCGGTCGCGACGGCACCTGCCGTTGCGCCGTCGGCGCCGACCGCAGGCCAGCCGCAGGTCGCGCCGCTGCCGCCGCCGATCGAGATCAAGCCGCCGCCCGGCACGGTCAAGCCAAAGCTGCGGCCGCCATTGTCGCTGACGCCACAGGTTGCCAATCCGCCGCAGCGGCCAGCAATGCAGAACTAAAGCGGGATGAGTTAGGATCGAATCGGCTCGGCCGCGGAGTCGGTTCACCTCTCCCCGACGGGGAGAGGTCGATTTGCGGAAGCAAATCGGGTGAGGGGCCGTGGCTCTAACGAGAGACCGTTGCCCCTCACCCGGCGCTACGCCCCGACCTCTCCGGAGGGAGAGGTGAACCTCCGTTGCCGCTCCAGCTCAACCTTATCACGCTTTACGGCGTCTCAGTACGCGTTTCATGACGCGAACCGGTCTCCGCGCTTGGCGCGAGAACGCCGTGGCCTAATGATGCTGGAGGATATTGACCAGCCGGCCGAAGGGATCGCGGACGAAGAACCGCCGCACGCCCCATGGCTCGTCCGTGGGTCCGTATTCGATCGGGATGCTGGCCGTCGTCACGCGACGGAGCGCCTCGTCGAGATCGTCGACTTCGATCGAGAGATCGGGCACCGGCGTGCCGGAGCCGCCTTCGGATGCGATACTGATTTGAACCCGCATCGTTTCGGATGAGCCGTAGGTCGCAATCCAACCGAAATCCATCAGCGGCTCGAGCCCGAGGATATCCCGGTAGAATCGCGCCGCTGCCGTCACGTCGGCGGTGGCGATGTTGGCGACGATGCGTTTGACCTTCATGCTGGTGTCCGCGCCGCGACAGGATCGCCTGCTGCATAGCATGGCAGCGATCCAACCGTGGAGACCGGAGCAAGCATCAGGCCTGCTGGCGCGTATCGACCTGTTGCGGCCTGACGTCGGCCGGCACGGCCGGCGTGGCGCGCGAGCGGAAATAATCCAGCACGAAGAGCCGGATCGCCGAGGAAAGATTGCCCTGCTGGCGATTGCTGTCGATCTCGCCGACCAGTTCCGACAGCGTCATGTTTCGGAGGCCGGAAATCTCCTTCATGCCGTTCCAGAACGCCTCTTCGAGGCTGACGCTGGTTTTGTGTCCGGCAACGACGATCGAGCGTTTGACGACCGGAGACTTCATGATGCTTCTCCGCCGTCGATGTGATGCTGATCGAGCAGGCGGGCATTGCGCTCGGCGAGAAACTCGTCACGTGCGCGTTCGGCCTTGGTGCGACCAAATAGCGCACGGTTGGCGTCGGCCTGCTTCGCTGCTTGTTCGCGCTCGTTGCGCTTTCTGAATCGTTTCAAGTTGACCACGTCGCCCATGCTCGTCCTCATCGTCCCTTCATCCGAATTGGTGATGCATCGTGACGAAAGCAAGAGTGGTCGCGGTGTGCGCCTGGCTCGATATCCATCCAGAATCCCCGTTTTGATGCTTCGTGATAGCACCAAAGAATCGGTTTCGCTCTGCGAAAACTTGACGTCTGATTGCTGTACCATGCGTCAGCGCAGAGCTGATAGATCACCTGCCTTAGTCTTTAGGCGTTATGTTTCATAATTATATCACCCGCGCCCACCGCTTGTTGACGCTTACCTATCCCGGATGTGTCATTTTGTCCGGCTGCACGAGGCGATCAAATTCATCTGCAGATACAAAGCCAAGCCGCAAGGCTTCTTCCTTCAACGTCGTTCCGCGCGCATGCGCCGCCTTCGCGACCTTGGCCGCGTTATCGTAGCCGATCTTCGGCGCGAGCGCCGTCACCAGCATCAGCGATCGCTGCATCAGCTCGCTGATGCGCTTTTCGTCTGCGTGTATGCCGACAACGCAATGCTCGGTGAACGAGCTGATGACGTCGGACAGCAGTTGAATGGAATTTATCATACAGTATGCCAAAACGGGCTTGTACACGTTCAGCTCGAAGTGGCCCTGGCTGCCGGCGATCGTGATCGCGGTCTGATTGCCGAACACCTGGCAGCAGACCATGGTGACCGCCTCGCACTGGGTCGGGTTCACCTTGCCCGGCATGATCGACGAGCCCGGCTCTTTCTCGGGAAGGATCAGTTCGCCGAGACCCGAGCGCGGGCCCGAACCGAGGAAGCGGATGTCGTTGGCGATCTTGAACAGGCCGGTCGCCACCGAGTTGATCGCGCCGTGCACCAGCACATAGGCGTCGTTCGAGGCGAGCGCCTCGAACTTGTTCGCAGCACTGGTGAACGGCAGTCCGGTGATCTCAGCGACGTGCCTGGCAAAGGTCCTGGCGAATTTCGGCTTCGAGTTCAGCCCGGTGCCGTCCGCAGTGCCGCCCTGCGCCAGCGGAAACAGATCCTTCACCGCCACGCGCAGCCGCGCGATGCCGCTTTCGATCTGCGCGGCATAGCCGGAGAACTCCTGGCCGAGCGTCAGCGGCGTCGCGTCCTGCGTATGCGTGCGTCCGATCTTGACGATTTTGGCGAATGCCTTCTCCTTCTTGCGCAGCTCGCGATGCAGTTCGGTCAAAGCGGGGATCAGGTCGGCGATGATCCGCGTCGCGGCCGCGATGTGCATCGCGGTCGGGAATGAATCGTTCGACGACTGGCTCATGTTGACGTGATCGTTCGGATGGACCGGCTTCTTGGCGCCGAGCTCGCCGCCGAGCAGCTGGTTGGCGCGATTGGCGATCACCTCGTTGAGGTTCATGTTGGTCTGCGTGCCCGAGCCGGTCTGCCAGACCACCAGCGGAAAATGATCGTCGAGCTTGCCCTCGACCACTTCCTTGGCCGCGCGGATGATGGCGCCGGCGCGGCGCGCGTCGAGCAGGCCGAGCTCGCGATTGGTCATCGCGGCTGCGAGCTTGACGATGCCGAGCGCACGGATGATCGCGATCGGCATCCGGTCGTGGCCGATCCGAAAATTCTGCCGCGAGCGTTCGGTCTGCGCACCCCAGTAGCGGTCGGCGGGGACGTCGATCGGGCCGAAGCTGTCGGTCTCGCTGCGGGTGGTTGCCTTGGATGGTCTGGTCGATCGGGCCATTGATGCTTTCCATTGCGTCGTCAGCGCATGAGGCGGCCATCGGCGCCGGCTTTCGCGAAGCAGCGGCGCGAGGTCATGCTCATGCGGAAGATAATCCGCGATGACGATCCGTCGTCCCGGTCTTCGCAGGCATCCTACAGGGTCGAGGATCGGTCTGTGTCTGGATTATTTCTTGCGGAAGCGGTCGAGCCGCTCCACCTCGGCGCCTTCGCTGGGCTTCGCTGGCTCTTCCTCGGTCTCGGCCGTCTTGGCTTCGGCCGCAGTGCGGGCAGGTGGCGCCGGAACGGGGCTCACTGGCGGAGCGGCCGGCAGTTGCGATGGAGCGGCCTCGGCCACAGCGTCCGAGGCGTCGAACTGCAGGTCGAACGGCGCGGACGGATCGAGGAAGCGCGTTACGGCGGCGAACGGAACGGTCAGCCGCTCCGGGATTCCGCCGAACGACAGTCCGACCTCGAACCGATCCTCCGTCACCACCAGGTCCCAGAACTGGTGCTGCAGGATGATCGTCATCTCCTCCGGATATTGCGCGAGCAGACGCGGCGACAGCTTCACGCCGGCGGCGGTCGACAGGAAGGTGATGTAGAAATGATGCTCACCCGGCAGGCCATGTTCGGCGGCGTCGGCCAGGACCTGGCGCAGCACCCCGCGCAGCGCGTCCCGCGCCAGCACGTCATATCGGATGTGATCGGTCGCCATGGTAATCCTGTTGCTTTCGAAAACGGCCGGTTCAGGGGAGCGGAGCCGTCCGACTCGCCCTTTTGGGCCATGCTACCCCGCCGGGAGCCGGAAATCAGCAGGGCGGTTGGCAATGCGCGCGGGTGCACGCGGCCGAAAATGAAGTGGAGGCATCTGTTGCCAGGTGCCTCCGGACCCCGCCTAGCGGAGCTTAACCCACTAGGACTTTAAGATGGTCTTTCAAACTGCCTTACGCAGCCTGAGCAACCGGAGCAAAGTTGTCGTTGGCAACTATTGCAATGGCCCGATGTCGGCGGAACCATACCGAGAAAAAACACGCCCTTTACGCCCTCGTCGATCCTATTTCGCCCCCGCCAAAAGCCACCTGACGATGGATTTTGGTGGAGGCGCCGGGTACCGCCCCCGGGTCCGAATGGTTTATTGCGACGGTCATTTATTTCCATAGCCGGCGAACCGGCACCCCCAATATAGGCGGCGGGATCGGAGAAAAACAGAGGCGATTCAGGCCTTTCAGGTGTGAAAACCGGCCAGATTGGGGTTGGCCGGCGTCCGGAGGCCGTTCTAGATTTCGGCCATGCCTCCGGATTCCCCTCCGGTCGCCGTCCCGGCGCCGGACGCCCCTCTGCCATATCAGCCCAGCGAGCCCGGCCTGCTCGAGCTGTTCCTTGCCTTTGCCAAGATGTCGCTCGCCGGCTTCGGCGGGGTGCTGGTCTGGGCCCGCCGAGGCATCGTCGAGCAGCATCGCTGGATGACGGCGGAGGAGGTCAACGAGACCTTCGCGCTCTGCCATTTCCTTCCCGGTCCGAACATCGTCAATCTGTCGGTGGTGTTCGGCTCGCGGTTTCGCGGCATCGCGGGCGGGCTCGCCGCCTTCGCCGGCCTGGTCGGCCCGCCGCTCGTGATCGCGACGATGCTCGCCGCGCTCTACGCGCGTTACGGCGAGATCGATGCGTTGCGCCGCACGCTGGCCGGCGTGTCCTGCGCGGCCGTCGGACTGCTGTTCGCCGTCGTCTTCAAGATGATGATGCCGTTGCTCAAGCGGCGCGACGTGGTCGGCCTTGTCGTGATGGCCGCGGTGTTCACCGCGATCGGGCTGGTGCGATGGCCGATGCAGATCGTGTTGCTGGTCGCGATTCCGCTCAGCCTTGCGATCACGATCCTGACGCGCCGCAGGGTGAACGCATGAGCGCAGATCCCAATCCGACGGCGACGCTGATCTGGACCTTCGGCCTGATGTCGCTGTTTGCAGTCGGCGGCGCCAATTCTGCGATTCCGGAAATGCACCGTGCCGCGGTCGACGTGCATCACTGGATGACCGACAAGCAGTTCGCCGATGTCTTCGCGATCTCGCAATTGTCGCCGGGACCGAACGTGCTGATCGTGACGCTGATAGGCTATTCTGTCGCAGGGGTCGCAGGCGCATTGGCGGCCACCGTTGCGATGTGCGGGCCGACCGCACTGCTTGCCTATTGTGTCAGCCGCTTCCTCGAACGCTCGCGTCATGCAAGCTGGCCCGTGATTCTGCAGGCCGCGCTGGTTCCGCTGTCGATCGGACTGATGGCGGCAAGCGGACTGATCGTGGCGCAGACATCAGACCAAAGTTGGGTCGCTGCCCTGATCACAATTGTCGCAGCTACGCTTCCCTTCGCGACGCGGGTCAATCCGCTCTGGATATTGCTTGCCGGCGGCATTCTTGGTTTCGCTGGCGTTGTCTAACGAAAATCGCTAGCAAGGCGTCGGGTCAGCAACACAAGCCATCCAATCAGATCGGGCGGGAATACCCTGCCGGGGAGCGAAATCATGAGTGACACGCCGAGTCGGGCGCCAGTCCATTCCATCTTGCCGAAATGGGTGCGTGGACCGCAGGACTTTGTCGGCGGCATCGCCTTGATGGCGCTCGCCGTGTTTGCGCTGTGGGCGTCTAGCGATCTCCAAGGCATGCACGGCTTCTCGTTCGGCGCCGGCACCGCGCCGCGCATCTTCGCGGTGCTGCTGTTGTTGCTCGGGGGCGGCGTTGCGGTGATGGGAATCCTCAAGGACGGTCCGGCCATCGCAGCCTATTCGTGGCGCGGACCGTTTTTCGTCGCGCTGTCGATCCTGTTCTTCGCGATGGCGATCCGGCCGCTCGGGCTCGTCGTCTCGGCCTTCTCGAGCTTCCTGATCGCGGCGCTCGGCTCGCACGAGACGAGGTGGCTCGAGGCCATCGTCGTCGGCGCGTGCCTGACGCTCGGCTGCGCGCTCCTTTTCCCTTACGTGCTGGGACTGCCGATGCCGATGTTCCCGCGCTTCCTGATCCAGTGAGGACGTGATGGACCTCTTTGCCAATCTCGCACACGGTTTCGCGGTCGCGTTCTCGCCGATCAACCTCCTGATGTGTCTGATCGGTGCGCTGGTCGGCACGCTGGTCGGCGTGCTGCCTGGCATCGGAACCATCGCGACCGTCGCGATGCTGCTGCCGATCACGTTCGGCCTGCCACCGGTCGGTGCGCTGATCATGCTCGCCGGCATCTATTACGGCGCCCAATATGGCGGCTCGACCACCTCGATCCTGGTCAACATTCCCGGTGAAGCGACCTCCGTCGTGACTGCCCTCGACGGTCACCAGATGGCCAAGCAGGGCCGCGCCGGCCCGGCGCTCGCGATCGCCGCGATCGGCTCGTTCTTCGCCGGCTGCGTTGCCACGGTGCTGATTGCCGTGCTCGGTGCGCCGCTGACCAAGCTCGCGCTGGCATTCGGTCCGGCTGAATACTTCTCGCTGATGGTGCTCGGCCTGATCTTCGCGGTGGTGCTGGCCAAGGGCTCGGTGCTGAAGGCGATCGCGATGATCGTGTTCGGCCTGTTGCTCTCGATGGTCGGATCCGACATCGAGACCGGCGCCTCGCGCATGGCGTTCAACATTCCCGAGCTTGCCGACGGCCTCGGCTTTGCGACGGTGGCGATGGGCGTGTTCGGCTTCGCGGAGATCATCCGCAACCTCGACCACGGCGCCGAGATGAACCGCAATCTGGTGCAGCAGAAGATCACGGGCTTGATGCCGACGCGGAAGGACATCTCGGATTCCACGCCTGCGATCCTGCGCGGCACCGTGCTCGGCTCGATCCTCGGCATCCTGCCGGGCGGCGGCGCCGTGATCGCCTCGTTCGCAGCCTATACGCTGGAGAAGAAGCTCGCGAAGAACCCGTCACGCTTCGGCCGCGGCGCGATCGAAGGCGTGGCGGCGCCGGAGAGCGCCAACAATGCGGCGGCGCAGACCTCGTTCATCCCGCTGCTCACGCTCGGCATTCCGCCGAATGCGGTGATGGCGCTGATGGTCGGCGCGATGACCATTCACGGCATTGTGCCGGGCCCGCAGGTGATGCAGAAGCAGCCCGATCTGGTCTGGGGCATGATCGCCTCGATGTGGATCGGCAATCTCATGCTGATCATCATCAACCTGCCGCTGGTCGGCATCTGGGTCCGCCTGCTGCGGGTGCCGTATCGGCTGATGTTCCCGTCGATCGTGATCTTCTGCTCGATCGGCATCTACTCCGTGAACAACGCGCCGGTCGACGTCATCCTGGCCGGCGTGTTCGGCCTGGTCGGCTACTGGCTGATCAAGCACGATTTCGAGCCGGCGCCGCTGCTGCTCGGCATGGTGCTTGGACCGCTGATGGAGGAGAACCTGCGTCGCGCACTTCTGATCTCGCGCGGCGACTGGAGCGTGTTCATCTCGCGGCCGCTGTCGGCGGTGCTGCTTGCGATCGCAGGCGGCCTGCTGGTGCTTGCGGTGTTGCCGGCGCTGCGCGCCAAGCGCGACGAGGTGTTCGTCGAATCGGAGAGCTGATCGCGCGTCCGCCTGCGTCGGCGCGCCGCAGGCGGAAGTCGAGTAGACTTTCGATGCAGCTTCATGAAATGAGAATGCCGGCCCGATTGGGCCGGCATTTTTGTTGCTTGGACGTTCCCAGGGGGATTCGAGATGATGTCCGTTCGCTCGTTCGCGGGCGCATGCCTTGCCGCGCTGGGCTCGCTGTGCGTGGTTGCCGCGCCGGCCGCGGCGCAGAACTATCCGACGCGCACCATCACCATGATCGTGCCGTTCGCGGCCGGCGGTCCGACCGATGTCATCGCGCGCATCGTCACCGCCAACATGGCGCAGACATTGGGACAGAGCATCGTCATCGAGAACGTGGTCGGCGACGGCGGCACCACCGCGACCACGCGCGCCGCGCGCGCCGCCAATGACGGCTACACCGTGATCACCGGACACATGGGCACGCACGCCGCCTCCGTGCCGCTCTACCCGAAGCTCGCCTATCATCCGGAGAAGGATTTCGAGCCGGTCGCGCTGCTCGCCGGCACGCCGATCCTGATCCTCGCGCGCAAGGATTTTCCGCCGCAGGACCTCAAGGAGTTCGTGGCTTACGTGAAAGCCAACGCCGAGAAGGTCAACGCCGCGCATGCCGGCGTCGGCTCGGTCTCGCACGCGTCGTGCGAGCTGTTGAACTCGATCCTCGACGTCAAGCCGGTCGGAGTTCCCTTCAACGGCACCGGCCCCGCGATGAATGCGCTGGTGGCGGGCCAGGTCGATTACATGTGCGACCAGATCGTCAATGCGGTGCCGCAGATCAACGCCGGCACCATCAAGGCCTATGCAATCGCAACGCCCGAGCGCAACCCGTCGCTGCCCAATGTGCCGACCACGGCGGAAGCCGGCCTTCCGGCCTACCAGGCCCAAGCGTGGAACGCGATCTTCGCGCCGAAGGGAACGCCGCCCTCCGTCATCGCCACCCTGAGTGCGGCGGCAACGAAGGCGCTCGACGACGAGGCGGTCCGCAAGCGGCTGCTGGAACTCGGCAGCGTGATCCCGGCACCGGCCAATCGCACGCCGGAAGCGCTCGCGATCCTCGTCAAAAACGAGATCGCGAATTGGACGCCGGTCCTCAAGCCGGCAACTTAAGCCAACGCGATCAAGTGGATAGGGCAGGGGCGGGACATGAGTTCCGCCCCTTGTCGTTTGGCCCGGAGTGCTCACTTTTTCGGGGTATAATCAGGGTATTCGGCCGAATCAGCGTGTCGGCCGGCGGCTTCGGCCGTTAAGTTCGCTGTTTCCTCGAAAGCCGAAACAGACGCCATGAACCAGTATCACGATCTGCTCGAACGCATCCTCGCCGATGGCGCGGAGAAGCACGACCGCACCGGCACCGGCACGCTGTCGATCTTCGGCCACCAGATGCAGTTCAACCTGTCGGCCGGCTTCCCGATGCTGACGACCAAGCGGCTGCCGCTGAAGGCGATTGTGCACGAGCTGTTGTGGTTCCTCGCCGGCGATACCAACATCAAATATCTCAACGACAACGGCGTCACCATCTGGGACGAATGGGCCGATGCCAACGGCGATCTCGGGCCGGTCTATGGCTCGCAGTGGCGCTCATGGCCCGCGCCGGATGGACGCAGCATCGACCAGATTGCCAACGTCATCGAGATGATCAAGCGCAACCCGGACTCGCGGCGGCTGATCGTCAGCGCCTGGAATCCGGCCGAGGTGGACAAGATGGCGCTGCCGCCGTGCCACTGCTTGTTCCAGTTCTATGTCGCCAACGGCAAATTGTCGTGCCAGCTCTATCAGCGGTCCGGCGACGTCTTCCTCGGCGTGCCCTTCAACATCGCCTCCTACGCGCTGCTGACCATGATGGTCGCGCAGGTGACGGGCCTCAAGCCCGGCGACTTCGTGCATTCGCTCGGCGACGCTCACCTCTACTCGAACCATCTCGAGCAGGCACGGTTGCAACTGACCCGGCCGACGCGGCCGCTGCCGACGATGCGGATCAATCCCGACGTGACGGACATCTTCGCGTTCCGCTACGAGGACTTCACACTCGAAGGCTACGACCCGCATCCGCACATCAAGGCCGAAGTCGCCGTTTGAGGCATTGAATGTCTCTCGCCATCCGCCGCGCGCGGCCCGATGAGGCCGGACTGGTCTTCTCCCTGGTCCGCGAACTCGCCGAATACGAAAAGTTGCTGCACGAGGTTCGCGCCAGCGATGCCGACATTGCCGACGCGCTGTTCGGCCCCAATCCGCGGTTGTTCTGCGACATCGCGGAGTGGAACGGCGAGCCCGCCGGCTTTGCGGTCTGGTTCGTCAACTTCTCTACCTTCGGCGGCAGCCACGGCATCTATCTGGAGGATCTGTTTGTGCGCCCGGCGCTGCGCGGCAAGGGCATCGGCAAAGCACTCCTTGCGCACCTCGCCAAGGAATGCCTCGCCAATGGCTGGTCGCGGCTGCAATGGGCCGTGCTCGACTGGAACGCGCCGTCGATCGCGTTCTACAAATCACTCGGTGCCGAGCTGATGGACGAATGGACGATTTGCCGCGTCTCGGACACGGCGCTTGCGGCGCTGGCGAAGGGAGCGCGTTGATGGAGATCGTGCTCGTCGTTGCGGTCGCCGAGAACGGCGTGATCGGGCGCGACAACGCAATTCCGTGGCGGCTGAAATCCGACCAGCAGCGCTTCAAGGCGATCACCTTGAACAAACCGGTCGTCATGGGGCGCAAGACGTTTGAATCGCTGCGCAGGCCGCTTCCGGGGCGTACCAATATCGTGGTGACGCGCGATGCCAACTATCGGGCACGAGGCGCGGTCGTGACGACATCGTTCGAGAACGCGCGAGCGGTCGCCCATGGCGACGCACTGCGTCGTTTGGCCACTGAGATCGCCATCATCGGCGGCGCCGAGATCTATGCGCAGTGGATCGACGTCGCCGACCGCCTCGAGGTCACCGAAGTCCATGCCAGGCCGGAGGGTGACACGCGGCTTGACATCATTGACGCGAAGGCGTGGGAGGAAGTCGCGCGTGTGCGACATCCGGCCGGGCCGGACGACAGCGCCGACTTCTCCTATGTGACATATCGTCGGCGCGGCCGGGGTTAACCAATGTTTGCATTGACAATTATGCCCCGGGGCATAGCTCGTCCCGCCAGGAAGCTTGCGTTGTAAGGGCCCCGACGGTCCCCTATAACCGGGCCGGACATTCGAGCCCGGGCGTCCCCGTCCGGACTTGCCGAGGAGATGTTTGATGCCGTGGAAAAATCAGGGCGGGGGGCCGTGGGGCTCGGATCCGAAAGGGCCATGGGGCTCGGGTCCGCAATCGGTCGGGCCAAGGCCGCCGGATCTTGAGGATCTGCTGCGCCGCGGCCAGGACCGGTTGCAGCAATGGTTGCCAGGTGGCCATTTCAGCGGTGTGGGCGTCGCGCTGATCCTGGCCGCCGCGCTGGCGATCTGGTTCGCGACTGGCATCTTCCGTGTTCAGTCCGAAGAGCTCGGCGTCGTGCTGCGTTTCGGCAAGTATGTGCGCGACGCGCAGCCGGGCCTGAGATATCACCTGCCGTATCCGATCGAGACCGTGCTGCTGCCGAAGGCGCTGCGCGTGAATACGACCTCGATCGGCATGACCTTGATCGATGATCCCGCCCGGCGCGGCCGCACCATGCGTGACGTGCCGGAGGAGAGCCTGATGCTGACCGGCGACGAGAACATCGTCGACGTCGATTTCACCGTGCTGTGGCGCATCAAGCCGGGTGGGGCCGGCGCATTCCTGTTCAACATTCAGAACCCCGAGGGCACCGTGAAGGCGGTGGCCGAGAGCGCGATGCGCGAGGTGATCGGCCGCTCCGAGATTCAGCCGATCCTTACCGGCGCGCGAACCCAGACCGAAACGACCGTGCAGGAGCTGATGCAGAAGACGCTCGACAGCTACGGGGCCGGTATCCAGGTTGCGCAGGTGCAGATGCAGAAGGTCGACCCGCCGGCGCAGGTCATCGATTCATTCCGCGACGTGCAGGCGGCGCGCGCCGATCTCGAGCGCGCGCAGAACGAGGCGCAGACCTACGCCAACCGCGTCGTGCCCGAGGCGCGCGGCCGTGCCGCGCAGATCATTCAGGCCGCCGAAGGTTACAAGGAGCAGGCGGTCGCCGAGGCGAGAGGCCAGAGCGCGCGCTTCCTGAAGGTCTATGAAGAGTACAAGAAGGCCCCCAACGTGACGCGCGAACGCATCTATCTCGAGACCATGGAGCGTGTGCTCGGTGGCGCCGACAAGCTGGTTTACGACGGCGACAAGGGTCAGAACATCGTGCCGTATCTTCCCCTGGGTGAACTGACGACGCGGCGTCCGGCGGCGCCGGCCGCGACCGGCCAGCAGCAGGGAGGTTCGCGATGAGGTCCCCCGTTGCGGGCATTGCGGCCCTGGTCGTGCTGTTCGTCGTGATCATCGTTGCCTACAGCTCGATGTTCACCGTGCAGCAGACCGAGCAGGCGCTCGTGGTCCGGTTCGGCAGGCCGGTGGCCGTCGTCACCGAGCCGGGTCTGAACTTCAAGGTTCCGTTCACTGACAGCGTCATCTCGATCGACAAGCGAATCCTCGATCTCGAAAACCCGTCGCAGGAAGTCATCGCGTCGGATCAGAAGCGGCTGGTGGTCGATGCCTTCGCGCGTTACCGCATCAAGGATGCGCTGCGCTTCTACACCAGCGTGGGTTCAATCCAGGCCGCCAATCTGCAGCTCACCACGCTGTTGAACGCGTCGCTGCGCCGCGTGCTCGGTGAGGTCAACTTCATCGCGGTGGTCCGCGACGAGCGTGAGAGGCTGATGTCGCGGATCCGCGATCAGCTCGACAAGGAAGCCGACGGTTATGGCATCCAGGTGGTCGACGTGCGCATCCGCCGCGCCGATCTGCCGGAGCAGAACAGCCAGGCGGTCTACCAGCGTATGCAGACCGAACGCCAGCGTGAGGCGGCCGAGTTCCGCGCGCAGGGCGGGCAGAAGGGGCAGGAGATCCGCTCCAAGGCCGATCGCGAGGCAACCGTGATCATCGCCGAGGCCAATTCGACCGCCGAGCAGACGCGCGGCGCCGGCGACGCCGAGCGCAACCGCTTGTTCGCCGAGGCCTACAGCAAGGATCAGGACTTCTTCGCGTTCTATCGCTCGATGACGGCCTATGAGAATGGCCTAAAGTCCAGCGACACGCGTTTCCTGTTGCGGCCGGATTCGGAGTTCTTCAAGTATTTCAGCAGCGCAAATGGCAAGCCGCCTGAGGCGGCCGCCGCTCCGAAACAATAACGCCACCAGGCGGCGATGCGAGCGACGCGTCGCCGCCGTCACAGAACAACAAACATGAAGCGGGAGGCTGCGATCCGATGAGGTCAATAGCGTTCGGCGACTTCCTCATCGGCTTGGGAATCCTGTTCGTGCTTGAAGGCATCCTGTTTGCCGCCAGTCCGGCCTGGATGCGCCGGGCCATGAAGAGCGCGCTGGAGACGCCTGATAACATCCTGCGTGTCGTCGGCCTCGGTTCGGCGGTCGGCGGGCTGATTCTGATCTGGCTGGTACGACGATAAACGTCAATCGTCCTTCCTGACCGCGAAACGGGCCGGGAACTTCGAGGCTCCGCAAGGGTGCAACTGGGCCACCGGTCCCACTTGTCGGATCATCTGGAACGACAACCAAGGCTGTACGTAATCGTGAGCCTGCCGCGTCCGGTTTTCGCCGAAATGGCAGGCTGAGATGCTTGCGCGGCGCGCCCGTTCGGGCGCAGTCTGTGACCAACGATTTTGATCCGTTTGCCTGGAGAAATTCCGACATGACCGCCGCCAAACCAGCCCTGAGCCGCCGCCTCCGCCTGATGGGGGCTGCGGTCTCGATCGGTGCTGCATGCATGCTGAGCTCCGTGCCGGCGTTCGCGCGCGGTCCCGAAGGCATTGCCGACATCGCCGAGAAGGTGATCGATGCCGTCGTCAACATCTCGACCTCGCAGACGATCGAGGCCAAGGGCGGCGCGATGCCGCAACTGCCGCCGGGCTCGCCGTTTGAGGAGTTCTTCGACGACTTCTTCAAGAACCGCCGCGGACCGCCCGGCAAGGGCGGCGACAAAGGGGGCGAGTTCCAACCGCGCAAGACCAACTCGCTCGGCTCCGGATTCATCGTCGATACGTCGGGCATCGTCGTCACCAACAACCACGTCATCGCCGATGCCGACGAGATTAACGTCATTCTCAACGACGGCACCAAGGTCAATGCCGAGATCGTCGGCGTCGACAAGAAGACCGACCTTGCTGTGCTCAGGTTCAAGCCGCCAAAGCCGCTCACTGCGGTCAAGTTCGGCGACAGCGACAAGATCCGCCTCGGCGATTGGGTGGTCGCGATCGGCAACCCGTTCAGCCTCGGCGGCACCGTGACCGCGGGCATCGTCTCGGCCAAGAACCGCGACATCAGCCAGGGGCCGTATGACAGCTACATCCAGACCGATGCCGCCATCAACCGCGGCAATTCCGGCGGTCCGCTGTTCAACCTCGATGGCGAAGTGATCGGCGTCAACACGCTGATCATCTCGCCGACCGGCGGCTCGATCGGTCTCGGCTTCGCGGTGCCGTCCAAGACGGTGGCCGGCGTCGTCGACCAGCTCGAGAAATACGGCGAGTTGCGCCGCGGCTGGCTGGGCGTACGCATCCAGCAGGTCACCGACGAAATCGCCGACAGCCTCAACATCAAGCCAGCGCGTGGCGCCCTCGTCGCAGGTATCGACGACAAGGGCCCGGCCAAGCCGGCCGGCATCGAGCCCGGCGACGTCGTCGTCAAGTTCGACGGCAAGGACGTGAAGGACCCCAAGGATCTCTCCCGGATCGTTGCCGATACCGCGGTCGGCAAGGAGGTCGACGTCGTCGTCATCCGCAAGGGCAACGAGGAGACCCACAAGGTCACCCTCGGCCGCCTCCAGGACACCGAGAAGGTTCAGCAGGCCAATGCCAAGCCGAAGGACGACACCGCCGAGAAGCCGGTGACGCAGAAGGCGCTGGGCCTCGACCTGGCATCGCTGAGCAAGGATCTGCGCGGCAAGTACAAGATCAAGGACAGCGTGAAGGGCGTCATCATCACCGGCGTCGATGGTGCCTCCGACGCCGCCGACAAGCGTCTGTCGGCGGGCGACGTCATCGTCGAGGTGGCGCAGGAAGCAGTCTCGAGCGCCGCCGACATCAAGAGCCGGATCGACAAACTGAAGAAGGACGGCAAGAAGTCGGTGCTGTTGCTCGTCTCCAACGGCGACGGTGAGCTGCGCTTCGTCGCGCTGAGCGTGCAGTAGGAGGGCGCGCTGCGGCCTCAGTTCCTGACTGTCATCCCCCGCGAAGCGGGGATCCAGCACGCCGCGGCCTCTCGATCGTCGACAGACGTCTCTGGAATACTGGGTCACCCGCCTGCGCGGGTGACGACAGCCATTGAGAGGCTACCCCTCCACGAACTCGTCCCGGCGATAGCCCTGCGCATAGAGCAGCGCGGTGAGATCGCCGTGATCGATCCGCGCCGCTGCTGCGGCAGCCACCGCCGGCTTGGCGTGATAGGCGACCCCAAGGCCCGCCGCCTGGATCATGCCGAGATCGTTGGCGCCGTCGCCGACCACCAGCGTGTCGATGTCGTCGAGATCGAAGGATTCCATCAGCTCGACCAGCGTGGCGAGCTTGGTGGCGCGGCCGAGGATCGGTTCGACGACCTCGCCGGTCAGCTTGCCGTCTTCGACCCGGAGCTGATTGGCCCGGTTCTCCTGGAAGCCGACCTTGGCGGCGACCACGTTGCTGAACAGCGTGA
>Ga0099822_1005631_pt1 | contig 16347 bp, 10 predicted proteins | sample CowpeawhiteBW_FD_76839 | JGI IMG/M metagenome (GOLD analysis project Ga0099822, IMG submission 76839) | Root nodule microbial communities of legume samples collected from California USA - Cow pea white BW | ecosystem: Host-associated > Plants > Roots > Nodule | place: USA: California | collected...
ATGAGTTGTAATTTTAGATGAAAATTTATACCATTTATACCTATACAAAGTCTATATAGTCCATTCGGTAAAGATGATCCCCAAGAAGTATCAATATATGCTCCACATTCTTATTCTTGGCATAATGCAAAATCATGCAGAACCACATTCACTATTGCATATATCAAAATAGTATTTTTAGGAAATACACAACATCATATGTTTTTTACCTCAAAAACCCAAATAAAATGCATAACAACATCAGTTGTTCCCTAGAACCATTTCTTCCATGCTTCTCCAAGCATATGAGTAGCAGCGAAGACCTGTTCCCATATAATTTTAAGTCAATTCATGTTAAAACTTGTAGCCAAAAACACTTTCTAGAAGAAAATAAGGATCTTGTTTGGTTCTCTCACCACTTTCTGGTTTTAAAAACTATTTTGTCAAACAATTCCATACCACCCAACAATTAGTTTATCACACGACATCTAGTAAGTTTTGAAATCAAAAAATTTCTTTCAAGCATAATAGTAACCCACCTTCACAAAACTGTCTCAAAAATATTAGTGAGCACCAACTATTTTGTATTCATCAACAATATACCAATCAAATGTCGGTACGGGGAGGAGAAAAAAACCACCTCCAGATTCCAAGAACACACAAACCTAGCAACATCGACACGGGTTGGCTCACACAGAAAAGAATGATTAAAATCAAACTAAAAAAATGGGAGAAATAATAAAAATCAAAGCTTTTAAAAATAAAACCTCTTAATAATGATTTTTCATCCTTCTGAGCTCATATTATGATTTTTTTATGATTTAATACCTAATTTAGTCCTCTAATTTTATTCGAGTTTTTAAAAAGACACCTAATTTTTCATTTGTTCAATTTAGTCCTCCAATTTTTTAAAAATGTTCAATTTAGGTCTTTCCGTTAAATTGACGTTAACCTCATGTCCGTACAGTGCCACGTGTCATGTGATCGTCACCTGACAATATTTGTTTTCAATTTAGTTCCCTTATTTATAATTTTGATCCAATTTAGTCCTCTTTTTTCTTAAAATGATGCAATTTGGTACTCTCAAATTTGAGACCAAATTAGTAATTAAACTTAATTACAACTTTTGTAACGTCCCATTTAATTAACAAAAAGAATTAAAGGAAGTGTCGCACAGAATAAGTATAAACGCGATCCAAGAATTTAAACCTTACTCCTTACAGAATTCGAGGCACACCACGATGTCAAAACATACCAGATACAAGAACCAAAGGCTAAAAGAAGAAGATAGAGTATAAAAGGGTAAAGCAATACATGGGCCATAGCCTTAACAAAAATCCCAAACAAAACACGGTGTCCAACCCACGCGGATTGTGCAGCGGAATCATTTCTTCCTGGTTGACCTCGAGTGCTTCTCGCATCTGCTCACATCAATAAGTTGATGATCATCACAAAAGTAGAAGAACAACATACAAGACAATCAGACAAGCAAACAAGGTAAGTTATAGCCGTAAAGATTTCATCAATGCAAACAGATATACTTTCACAATTCAATACACATACATCACCCAAGCATGTTGTGACCTTCCAAATCAACACACTAAGACTCGACTCGACTCATGCGAATACATATAACCTAGTCGGATTCAGTAGATGCTTGCACTTGTGGTGGATACCTCTGCTCACCCCCGAGCTATGTGTTGCAAGTGTTACAATGAACCAATTCCCTCACACACAAGGTTAGCCCTTAATGAGTTTTAGGCCTCCTGCTACTCTCACCACAAGAGTCAGTCCACTATGAGTAAGACTAACTGATTCCTTAGAGTATCAGGATGCAATCATTACCTTGAATCCTTACCAAATTATATAGATGGAGCACCACCATGGACACCCACTAACAAGGGCCATGGAATTAGGTCCCGACCATTGAAGCACGACCCTGAAATCCCACCTAGAGATTTCCAAGGAATTACGCACTAACATGGACCAAGCATACCAGACCAATCAATAAGAATTTATTACACATATACATATATATTGCATACTATCTCTTGATAATTCACCCCCTTAATTTCTCTCCTAGTGGTTCATACCCATCCATTTCTCTCAAACCATAGTTATGGGATTTCAGTTCATGCCAATACCATGTCACTTTAACACCAACCATCTCATTTAGTTTACATGCCAAGTTCATACCATACCCATCATTCACCATCCATAAATCATATCACTCATACATAGTAGTTCATTACATATTTTTCATCATAACAATCACACCCAAGCAAGTGCCAATCATCCAAGAACAATAAACAACCAAGCACCACACTGCCTCGCCCTTGCTCAGGCTGAAGGGTCTCGCTCAAGCGAGAGGCTCTCGCTCAGGCGAGCCCCCTTCGCCTAGGCGAGGGCTAAAAAAGGGGAACAGTAGCCTCACGCGGGATCTCGCTTAGGCGAGACCCCTCTCGCTTGGGCGAGATGCTCGCTCACTCAGAAAGCGCGTGGGTCGCCTGAGCGACCGCTCGCATGAAGCAGCTTGGGCGAGCCTCTGTTGATCTCGCCTAGGCAAGACATGCTCGCTTGGGCGAGAAAACAGGTGCTCACCACTGTTCTCTCGTGCATAAACACACAACAGGTCACCAACAGTCAAATAACGCTATTCACAGGTTCACATCAACACCAGGCATATTAAAATGATATAGCAGTAGCACACGCAGAACAATCACAATAAGAGGGTGAACCCTAGCTTCCCATACCTGGAAGACAAGCTAGCAATTGGGTCCTTGGGTACGAACAAGGGAACACAGCAGCTCGTAGAGTAGATTAGCGAGCTGGAAACAGTGAAACCAGTTCAAAATGAGCTCACCAAGACTGACCCTAGTTGGGACCACGAAGAAGGAACTAAATGGAAGTAAGGTATGAGTTGGAACAGACTTACGTGAAGTGGAGATTTGGTTGGAGTTCACCTGAAGAGGCCAAAGAGCGGAACCCTAGCAAAGGTTTTGTGTTAAGGAAAGAAGGGCAAAGCGGTTGTTTTTCTGAAATGAGAAAAGAGTGATGTGTTAGGGCAGACTTAGGGGTCTAGTTCCCCTTTGGGCCAACCCTTAGGCCCAACTCACATAAGGCAGCCCTTTTAATCTAGGGCAGAAAAGAATAAGAATTTTAATGGGCCGTACAACTTATATATACATTTATTTATACATGTTAATTTTTTTAAAAAAAAATTTATATATCAAACACTCCATCTAAATATTTAAATTATTTTATCTTTACATTTTTACATAAAAATAATCCCTATTTCAACTTTTAATATTTTTAAAATATTAAAAAATGTAAATATAAAATGACACTTGTCACATTAAAAATATTTGTCACATTAAATATTTAAAAATTACAAGTGTCACATTACATTTACATTTTTAATATTTTTAAAAAATTTTAAATAGGGATTTTTTTTATGTAAAATGTAGAAAAAAAATTGAATATTTAGGTGGAATAATTTGATATATAAATGTTTAAAAAATATTTAACATGTTTATATAAGTTGTAATTAAGTTTAATTACTAATTTGGTCTCAAATTAGAGAAGGACTAAATTACTTCATTTTAAAAAAAGAGAGAACCAAATTGAATCAAAATTATAAATAAAGAGACTAAATTGAAAACAAACACATTTAGGTGACAACAACATGAGACATGGCACTGTATGCACACGACGTTAACATCAATTTAACAAAAATGACTAAATTGAACATTTTTAAAAAATTGGAGGACCAAATTGAACAAATGAAAAATTATGAGTTTTTTTAAAAATTCGAATAAAATTAGAGGACCAAATTAGGTATTAAGCCTTTAGAATTCGGTCTCCAGGGACTAGAATTCTAAACTGGGTTTTTAATTTTTTTTTTCGTTTTTTTAAAAGTAAATTAGAATTAGGATTTTTGAAATTTTTTAAAAAATAACTTCTAAAAAATTGTTGAATTAGAGATAAAATATATATTAAAAATAGATTTTTATTGCATTTTAAGTTATTTTAGATGTAATTTCGAAATATATCAAAGTAAATGTAATTTATTTATTTTTGGATTTGTTGAGTTTAAATTTAAAAACAAAATATTTAGTATTGTGTATTAAGTTATTTTAGATATTATTTGAAAAACTATGAAGTAAATGTAATTAAATCTTTCATTGAATTTCTTGAGTTAAAAACCTAATTTCAAAATAGATTTAGTATTGTGTAGTAAGTCATTTTAGGTGTAATTTGGAAATATAAAAGTCAATTTAATTCAAAAGTTTCTTTTATAATTTTTGTAGTATTAATTATTTTTAATAGATGTTTATAAATATTAAATTATAGTTTTCTTTTAATTTTTGGTAATTTTTAAAAATTGTATATTATAAACATTGGAAATTTGTAAAAAAATAATTTAAAAATGAAGGAAATAACTAAAATAATTTAAAACCATTTCATTATTGTATTTTAAATGACTTTGTTATTTGTTTTTGGTTTATGTAAAATAAGTAACAATAGAAGATAATAACAAAAGATATACCATTGACTTGAATAAAGGATAAATTTATTGAACACAATTAAGAGTTCAACATAAAGTAAGTGGTTTGATGTGGATCATCTAAGTGCAAGGTTGTTAAGACAATGAGTTCTTGTGTGTCCTTCAGTTCTACAATAAGAAAACTTTCTTGATTGTCTTCCTTCTCTAATGTCCATCTCAGTCCTAATTCTACTTGATTTAGGACGACCCATCTCACTCCTTTTTGTGGCAGCATGACGCCAAAACTGTGGCCATTGGTATGGTGGCCAATATTCTTCATGTCTTAACTCGCAAAACAAATTGTCATATACTTTCATGACGAAATCCAACCTATAATGGGGACTTATGTACATGTTGAAGTCATGATCTGCATTCTTGCAAACTACAATAACATGTGAACAAAGTAGATGGATTTTTTGGAACTTTCCACAATTGCACCACCTTTCATCTAATCTGACTACAAATTTTCCTACAGAACACACTTCTCAGGTATTCACCATCTCCTCCACTCTGAATCTTGTGGTATTTCTGTCAAATTCAACGACCTGGTGTGTGTTTGACTTGGAGTTCGCATCTTGTAGGAAGTTGGTCACATATTCAGAGTACACATGACCAACACTCACCATTTCAATTATTTGCCTGCCTCTTTTAGTGAAGTATGTATTGCACTTGGTGTACGTGGCTAATAATATGGAAGAAATTGGCAAATTCCTTGTCTTCTTCAAGACAAAATTTATTACTTTAGCTAGATTTGTTGTTACGTGACCCCGCCTTCTTTCTTTGTCGTATGCAAGACAACATTGCTCCCTTGGAATTTAGTATACCCAAGTTACTGCTTCTTGGTTGTCTTTTCTAATGACGTTGTAGTAGTAGTTGCAGAATGGCCCCGTTAGTGCGTATGCTACAAATATAATTTTAAGAATAAATTATTTTCTAATAATGGGGTGAATAATTAATAGCCAAAAAATGAAAAAGAAATTTTTTACATATACATGTTGACGAGTTCCTTTTTCAGAGTTGTATTCTTGAATCTATTTGTAAAATTTTGTACAATGTGTCGAATACAAAACACCTACACGCAGTTCCCTTCACTTCAACCACTATTGGGTCTCTTGAATACTGCATTGATTGAGTTGTGGCGGTCTGACATTAAGCATAAATTTTGTTGATGTGTAACGTGCCTTTTTAGGTTTTTAAGGAAGAAAAACCAAGCTTCAGCCGTTTCACCCTCTACTATAGCAAATGCAATAGGGAAAATTTTTGTTCTCTCATCTTGTGCAACAGTTACTAGAAGGATGCCCGTATACCTTCCGTAAAGGAAGGTTCCGTCCACTTGCACTATTAGTTTGCAAAATGGGAAGCCATCAATGCATGGTTCAAATGTCCAGAACACTCTTCGAAAGTGTTGTTGGTTTTCTAGGACCTCCTCCCCATTTGTAATTGGACTGGTTTTCAACTTGTATAAAAACCCAGACAAATAAGTTTGCATGGCTTGTAGTAGGCACGACAATCAGTTGTAAGACTGTTCCCAGTTTTCATACACATTTTCAATTACTTGTTGTTTCGCCAACCATGCCTTTTTGTAGGTTGTGTTATACCCCATAAAGGTCTGGATGGAAGAAATTATTGTTGTAATTGGTGTGGATGGGTCTAACTCCACCATTTGTCTTAGATGTTAAGAAATTATTCTTGACCCTAGGTGCATGTGGTCTTGCGTTATGAGTTGTGTGGCACATGTGTGCACACCTTCAATCTTTCTGATTTCCCACACTTGGTCCCTTATATGTAATATTTCCTGACATTTCAAAGGACACACTTGTTGTGCACATTGAACCCTCAATCTTGTTGTGTTTAAGTGTATGGTTTTGTAGGTGTAATGGTTTGTTATTTGGTACCTGTTTAAAGCATTTAGAAGTTGTTCCTTTGTTTGGAACTTCATTCCTTGGGTTAGTGTACCAACATCGTGCTCAAAGTTATCATGCAACATTTTGTGGTGGTCATATATGTTTGGGAATTCCTGGTGTGGGGTCTGGTTGTATTCTTCATATAATTCGAAGTGTTGTGGTTGATTATAGGGGACATGTGTGTGAGGCTTTTGTTATTGTAAGGGGTGGACATCTATGTTTTTGTCATGGACATCAGGTTGATCAAATAGTATTTTGTCCTCATCCTCACTAAACGGGTCTAAGGACATTGTAGGTAGACTTAGATTTTCAACTTCTACATTAGTTGGAGGAAAAAATGTTTGGGTGTTATGATATGCGGGCGACTGCACAATATTTAAGGTAGACAGACTGATTAGTAGTTTGGTATACGATTGTATGTCATGCCCCTATTCCCCTATATAGGTAATGATAAGGTCAAATGGTTCTTGTGTGGCTTGGGTGTTTGGTTGTGGATCATGTGCAAGAAAATGTGTCAAAGAATTTGGTTGTGAAGGTATGGTACTTGAGTTCAAGGTGGTGCAGAGTTCAATAGATGTAACAATTGGGGTGGCTTGTGTCATGTTGAAAGCCCCATCCAAGTCGTCATCATCTTGAATCTGAGTGGCTGTGTACGTGACATGCTGGCCACACACTTTGGTAGGAAACATGAAGTGTATCAATGGAACTCCATCCCTTCCATCTTTGTTTGCCTTGTCCATTATTATGTGAATAAGTTTGGACAGCCCGAAACCTCTACAGATGTGGATCATGATTGTCTTTGTAGATGCAAAGGAGACACCAATTGGCCTTGTCCATCATGTGACGTCAACTTTAATAGTTTCATTCAAAATAAAGTTCTGGAGATAGGCGGTGACAATTGATATACACACTGCATGATGAATGCCAATCAGGATTTATTTAAGTTTACCACGTCAAAGAAGACGCTTACAAATTATTATTTCGTTTCACTTCACAATAATAGTTGGCTATTAGCAAAACAAGGATGTTGATCCATCACGAAAATAACATTCACAATAGTTTTCTAATTGTTGTTAACTATGAAGGTTGCATAAATTATGTTGTTTATGTGTCGACTACTATGAATTTATAGATGTTGAAGGAAGAAATTGCAAGCTATCATTGTTGCAGTTAGGGAAGAAGGGTAAAAGATGTATGATTTCACAAGCCTGTGTTAGGACGATGGGACCAATATTAAACAATTCAGCATGTTACGGTTGACGATGTCCGTGACATGGTTGCCTTCTTCCTTCCACTCTCACATGATCTTCCACTAAAGCTTTCAATAACCCTACATCCTCATGAAGGTGACAATTTGGATGCAACAAACTCAGTTGCAGGTAATAATGTCGATGACTAAACCTTAGTTCTTTATGTGTTAAGAGAAGTTTAAATAAGTTTTTTTCTTTTATTTATGATTATTAGTTAATTTCCATCAATGAGTTTAATGTGTGTAATGTAACAAAGTTTGTGTGTTAAATTGAACTTTTCTTTAAGTACTAAGTACCTTTTATGTGGGCACTTTATCTGCACCTGAATAATTTTTTAGTCTCTGAAAGTTATGCCATTGACTTTATTGCATGAAATACTATAGAACTAAGTTTATATATCATTTGTATGAAATCATTAAGACAACAAATGAAACCCAAAAAGTCATGATCTTGACTTCATTTTTCAGCATTTTTTACTACTAAGTACCTATTTTATGGACAATTATCTGCACCTAAATAATTTTTTTAGTCTCCGAAACTTATGCCATTGGATTTATTGCATGAAATACTATAGAATTGAGTTTATATATGATTTCTATGAAATCATTAAGACAACAAATAAAATCCAAAAAGTCCAAATCTTGACTTCATGTTTAGCCTTTTTTTACTACTAAGTACCTGTTTTGTGGGCAAAAACTCAATTGCAACTCCCCACTTATTTGCACATTGCTCCCCACATGTTTGTTACTATTGTTGTATCATGTTTATTTTAATACTAACACCAATGAAGTATTTTGTTGTTGATAAGGACTTAATGTAATCTTTTATCCATACTGTCTACATAAAAAATCTTGTCTATAAGTTACAAAAGTGTCACAATTTCTAGAAAAAAACCAACGCAACTTCCCACTTATTTCCAATGGCTCCCGACATATGAGTCAGTGATGGTTCCATATATTTTTCCATTAAGACTGATACCAATTGACTTTGTTTTTGTTCATAAAGACCTCAATTACATTTTTTTGTCCATATTGGGTACAAAGAACATGGTCATTCATAATTTGCAAATTGTGAACAATGTGTACAAAAACCCTAACCTAACTCCCCACGTATTTGGACATTGGTCCCCAAATTTGTATGAGTGTTGTTGTATTTTTGTTTTTTTTTTGTGAAGACTACTTCCAATAAACTATTTTGTTGCATCGCTTAGTCACCATCATACAAGCTTTAGTCACCATCATTCTGAAAAGATCTTTGCACATGAATGATTGCTCAAATTGCAGGTAGAAAAAATCACATTAATCACCCTTAACATGATAATGCACCAACCTCAATCTAAGGGATAACATTTGTTTCAATAATCCAACAGCTAACATTTCCCTACTTAAGTGTTGCATCGTCTATAAAGGTTAAAACTTGTTGTTTTAAAATGTTGTTATTGACACAAACCTAGATAGAGATAAACTAAATGTTGTTATGGAGACAACAAAAGCACAGGGTTGCATACATTGCTTCTCGGGTATGTGAACTTCATTTATTATTAACACACCTAAGTTTTTATATAATCACATATGTTACTTGGTTGTTTAGGACGCGGAATGGAGCATTGTGTCATCTTACTATCACTCCATGCCTGAACCACATCCAAGTATTGTGCCTGTACTACAAGATGCAGGGTTTGGCGGTGTGGCTAAATTGAGACATCTAAAGGTTGACCATGGTTTAGTGACTGCTTTGGTAGAAAGGTGGAGACCTCAAATATTATACATTAATTGTTTTTACTTTTGTTACCTCTATTATAATTCATAATTTTTTGTTTCCAAAATCACTATTATAAAACAATTACTCAATAAATTAAAAAAAGGATTATATTTACTTTTATATTTTTAAATTACACCTAAAATAACATAATACACAATACTATATCTATTTTTAAATCAACAAATTCAAAAGGAAAATAAAATAACCTTTATTTTTTTATTTTTTCCAATAAAACCTAAAATAACCTAATACACAATACTATATCTACTTTTAACTCAACAAATTGAAAAAGAAAATAAAATAACATTTATCTTTTCAAATTACACCTAAAATAACTTAATACACAAAACTACATCTATTTTTAACTCAACAAATTCAAAAAGAAAATAAAATAACATTTTTTTTTCAAACAACACCTAAAATAACTTAATACACAATACTATATCTATTTTTAACACAACAAATTCAAAAAGAAAATAAAATAACATTTATTTTTTTATTTTTTCAAATAACACCTAAAATAACTTAATACACAATGTTATATCTATTTTTAACTCAACAAATTCAAAAATAAAATAAAATAACATTTATTTTTTATTTTTTCAAATAACACCTAAAATAACTAAAAACATAATATTAAATCTATATATTCTTTTTTAAAATATAACCTCTAATTCAACCATTTTTTACAAAAACGAAAAAAAAAACTCTTAAGTCTAATTTTTTTTAAATTTCAAAAATCCTAATTCTAATTTATTTTAAAAAAATCAAACAAAAACCTAGTTCAGAATTCAGGTTTTTTAGAACCGAATTCTGACTAGGGAATAAAAAAATGACAATTGGAATTCGGTCCCCAAGGACCCGAATTCCCACTTAAAAATAAAACTTTGTTATCATCGTAATATTTAAGCATTGTATGCTATATAGGTAAATAAAGGAAGGAATCGTGCTTCTGCGGAGAAAAATCCTCAGATTATTAATGCATGCTGCATCAATCAAGTCATACACAATACTCCCTCCATCCAACACTTAAAGAGGCGGGAAAGTGCAAATTACTTCTATACCCAAACAATCAAACGTAAGGGAGGCTGCAGAAAAGGATTTTGTTAGTAAAATACTCAAGGATCTCCGTGCAGATTGTAAGACCCAAGAACAACTTGGAATACTTCAAGTAAAAATTAAATAGTGATTTATATTTTGGTATGGATCTATAAATAAATTTAGTCATGACAAAAGATTAAGTTTAATTAAATGAATAATTAGAGTTGCTATTTATCTACTTTAAGAAATTATGATTTGTGGAGTATAAGTGCTTTAATTCTTATAATACATATGATATAATGTGATGGCATGTAGCCTAGTGGTGAAAGTGGCATGCATAGGTGACCGAATTCCAACCTTCTAATTGTCATTAGTGGAACCGAGATTCATTGGAATAGAAGTATTCTAATTGATCATGTGCAGGTGTCTCTGTGTGTTTTATATTTTTTTTTACGTTAATGTATAATGCGGTTTTTATTTCTTTTTTGTGTATAATTTAGAATATTGTAGTTTTACTAAAATGAGACATGGGTTGTAGGTAGGTTGGGAGAACGAGATATATTTACTTGAGTGTGACATTATGATTGTGTTGGAATGAATGTTACTCGTTGGGTTCGTTGAAAGAATGTGTTATTTGATAAGTTAATGGATTTATGTTATAAAATTTTAATTCCTATGCATGATGTGATGGTGTATATTTTGTTGGCAATATGTAATTCTCATGGGTTGTATGTTGGAAGTGTTTTGTCGTGCTTGAAGAGCTCTTGATGGAATTAAATGTTGTGTTAGGTTTTCCGTACCTAGGAGCCCAGTGAAGACTCTTTCACTTGTGTGAAGCAGTGGAAAGGGGTCCTCTTCGCCTGTGTGAAGCACTGGAGAGGATTGGTTCGAGTGTTGTACCTTCTCGCCTGTGTGAAGCAGTGGAAGGGGGTCCTCTTCGCCTGTGTGAAGCACTGGAGAGGATTGGTTCGAGTGTTGTACCTTCTCGCCTGTGTGAAGCAGTGGGGAGGGGATAAATGTTTCACCTTATTTCGGCTCGTTGCGAGTATAGTGTCTAATGTGCAATGCATCGACGATTTTACTCATAATTCCTTGAGGAATAAAGGAGACACTCTGGCTGCATTAAGTGGGACACATCGAACCATCTATTCTAAGAAACTAAATGATGTTGTGGGGTGAAAGGCCGCGAATAACCAAAGATTGATTATAATTACTATATGTGAAGAATTAAGATGAATATGATGTTATGCTTGGTTTGGCATGATTGATTTCATTTCGGTTAATTGTTACTTGAATGCGATGTTGAGTATTTATGGACATGTTTTATTTGGGAATTTTTTTTATGAATATCATTGTTTATGGTTAGCTTACCCCTATTTGTTTGTTTGTGTGTTTGTTGCCTGTGTGATGATCGTATAACGTGTGTGTTATACGGGAGAAGACGGTAATGCAGATATTTCTGACTCGAGGTAGATTGCGGAAAGGATGGAGTGGACTCGAGAAATTTTGGTTGATTTAAATGAAATTTTATTTTGATTCCTAGTATTTAATTGGAACGTTGTTTTTTTTATTATTACTATTTCAAATTAACGTGTGGATTACTTATTTACATTTAAGATTTAAGTTTTTATTAAATGTCTTTTTGTCATATAATCGTTTTTTTAAATAAATGAGCCATAACACTTTCTCGTGACATCTTAATTTGGGGTGTTACACAGATCATGGGCCATGTTTAAAAGAAAATAAACTTACCAAAAAACCTAGAAAATGGACAGTTGTCAATGAATTAAGATAGGGTATTTGGGTCGTTTCTAGATGTGTATGTTTTCAAATATTTTAGATTTTCTTCACAATCATGGTATAAAACCTACCCACAGATTTTTCGTCAAAATTTTTATTTTTTTATTTTTTTCATTTTTGTGTCCAATAAGTTCAAAAATGTTTTTTTTTTATGTTACAAACTCAAATTTTGCTCTATGCCCACATACTATAACAACCAAACATAAAATTAAAAGAATGAAAATAGTTATCTTATTATTTATCTTTTTTTTAAATATGGTCCTATTTTCGTTATATTTATTCAATTTGGTTCTCATTATCATTGTATTTAATTAGGTTCTAATTTTCATCAATTTTGGTTAAGGGTAGCAATACAGTCTGGTCCGGCCCATTTAGGCATGTCTCGTACTTGGCGTGCAACATGTTGAAAATGCGGGTTGAAAAGTTTGGACCGCCCTACATAAGTTCTGGCTCGCTGACAGGCCAATTTTTTTTCTAAGAAAAAGAAAATTATGGTAAAGCTTTCGATATTCAATAAATTGAAAAAACTTTAACAACTTCACAAAGTTAAGCAAAGACGGACTTTGGGGAGTTGGATGATAAATTAACAATTCAACATTTTCATCATATTCGTATTTTGACATATACAATGTATTTTTCAAATTTTAGCACATTCAAAAATACATAAAACTTATTTTCTCCACTTATACAAGAATTTGAAATGTTCATGCAGAAGTCTAAAAGGAAAGTAACCAATATACACAAGTTCAACTTCTTTTTTATTTATTTATGTGAGTCGCAGGCCTCGGGCCAATCCTTGTGGGTTGCGAGTTATGCGAGCCGAACTTTTGCAACCCAACGGGCTTAATGTCTTAGCCCGCCCCGTGTTTTTCTGGTGGGCATGCGGCCTAGTGCTTTGCCACCCCTATTTTTGGTTAATTTAGTCATTTTTGTTAACGGTGTACAAATAATTAACGTCAGTGACAATACATGCGACGTGTCAGCCCTTGATTTTTTTTATTTTTAATTTTTTTTTAAATTTAAATTTTAAAAAAACTATATATGTATCAAGTCAACATCGTGTCACTTGTCAAATTTAGTGTCACGTGTTAGTTTGTGGTTGTATTATTTCCTTTTTTTTCACTTTAGTCCCTATATTTGTTATTTTTTTTCAATTTATTCCCTATATTCTTTATTTTGGTTCAATTTAATCTTAGTTTTTGGTTAAAATGAAGCAATTATATTCCCTTCTTGCTTGAGAAAAAATATATTTTTTTTAAATATTATAGGAATGTTTTATTTAAATTGATATTTTGATTAATTATTTTTGAATCTCAATTATAAATTATTAGATTTTATTATAAAATAAATATAACTCCTAGATTTAATTGTTAAATAGAATAGAATTATTTTAAATATTATTAGAATATAATTATTAATGTTTTAAAACAATATACTAACATTTCTAAGGTTGACATTTAAATCTAAAACATTTAATATTTTTGTTGTGTTTTAGATATTTAAATATAAAACATTTATATTTAAGTTTTTTAATAATTATATTCTAATAATATTTCAAATAATTGTATTTTATCTAACTATTAAATCTAAGAATTATATTCGATTTATAATTAAATCTAATAATTTATAATTAAATTTTAAAAATAATTAATAAAAATATCAATTTTAGAAAAAATATTATAATATATATATATATATATATATATATATATATATAAAATTTGATCTCAATCTAAAAGGATAGAATTACTTCATTTTGAGCAAAATTGACGAAAAATAGGACCTAATTGAAAATAAAACGAAAGTGATAATTAAATTAAATAAATACAACGAAAATAGGAATCAAAAGAGTATTTAAACCTATTTTTTATAATTGATGATTTTAATTTATGTATAAATTCTTTTGTTAATTTTCAATATCTCTTGTTGCTCATTTTATTATATAATGTTTTAGAGTATTATATTCGGTATGTGAAGTTTTTATTGTTTTTCAATTTCCAAAAATATAATTAACTAACAAAATTATAAAATTATAATATAATAAAATAAGGACAATCGAACGAGATAAAGATAAAAATTATGTAAGCTACCATATAACACAATTAAAAAAATTTAAATAATTTAATTAAAAAAGAAGAATGTATTGAGTAATTAATTGAATGTTCGTAAACATATATTTATTAATAGTTGAAAAGATGCTGATGGGAGTTTATAGACTCACCACATTTGTTATTCAGGAATAGTGATATTTTCCTTTTTTTTGAATAATATTATTGGTTATTTATAGCATATAATGTACTTATTTTATGTCTTTAGTTTGTCTTTATATTTTGAAATTATAAAAATGATAATAAATAGATTTAACTACATATATTTTAGAAAAAAAATGTGCTTCTATATGATGTACGGATACGATACGTGTATCGGATACGATACGTATCAGATATGTCAATATATTTATTTTCAAAATAATAGGATACGATACGTGATATATGAATATTAAAAAGTGTACAATAATTCTTAAAAATATAAAAAATATATGATTGTTAATGTGTGAATCAAAATTAAAACAATATGTATTAAAATTGTCAACATAAAAAATATAAATTATTGTCAGTATAAAATTATCATTACAAGAAAACTATTAAATAATAAAAATATGTTAGAGACCAATTTCCTAAGTAGAGACTAATTATTTTGGTAGCCAAAACTTGGTAACTAATATTAGTGACCAATTTAAAAACCAATTAATTTGGTAGTCAAAAGTTTGGTAATTAATATTAGTGACTAATTTAGAAACCAATTTATAATATATAAACTATTTTGATTATCAATTTAGAGACCAATTATAATTTTTTGAAACTATTATAGTTATCAATAATTTTTAGTTTTTAAATTGGTACCTAAATTAGTCATTATACAGTAACTAATTATTTTTTTGTTACTAAAATTGGTCATTATTCAAAAAATTTATGTGGTGTACTACGACTTTATAAATTAGATATTTTATTGATAAGTGATAAGTATCGATAAAGTACCCTAAATTATTAGACACGAATATGTGTTGGACACATATTGAACATGTATACATGACCCAAATTGAAGTATTTCGATACATTATACTTGCTTCTTCTTCTTGCATTCCACTTTTTTTTTTTTGTACCCCTGGAATTTCCAAACTAGTCCTTGTTAAAATTATAATAAAAACCGTTGCACCTCCTATATTTTAATATTCTTTGGATTTAATATTTTGGATTTGAAAGCACATTGCATAACAACAAATTGGAAAAGTATAAAAAGTATACTTCTGAACAAGTACTACTGAAGTTATTTCTAGATTCGAAAATATTTTCCAGAATATTTATTTTGAAATTAGTTATATTTCGGAATACTACTGTTCCATAAGGTATTTTCGGGTCCATAATGTAAAAACGATTTTTTAATTTGGAAAATGTATTCTGGAAACGATATTTCGGAATACTACTGTTCCATAAGGTATTTGACCTCAATGTCTGAGTGGTGCCCACCACTAATTAAAATGAAAGAGGAGTGGAGAGTGAGTCCAGAGAAAAGCATTTGGATATTTTATTGGTGGGAAAAATGGATTGGAGAAGGGAATGCAAGGAGGTAGGTAGGTGTAGGTGATAACTAGGGATAGCAATCGCCAGGACAGGCACGAGTTTCGCTATCCCATATTCATTTTTATTAAAAAAAAATTTATCCTCATCCCTACTGGATAACGGATATAATCTCGTACTCATACTCATACCCATTTTCTTACTACTTCAATATTAATTTTAATTAATTTTTATAAAATAATAAAAAAATTATGATAAAGAAAACATAATATTATCAAATATTCAATATTAGAATAATGGTTGTTTCTTCGATATCAAATACTTTAAAATAAATTATAATTGTTTACATTTTATATTATAATACTAAATAAAATTTCATGAGAACTAAAACAATTATTAAATTTGCAAATATTAATGAAACATAATTGATAAAATTTAAAAATATTTTTTTAAAAATATAAAAGAAAAACAAATATTCAAATTAAAAT
>Ga0099822_1005632_pt1 | contig 16347 bp, 13 predicted proteins | sample CowpeawhiteBW_FD_76839 | JGI IMG/M metagenome (GOLD analysis project Ga0099822, IMG submission 76839) | Root nodule microbial communities of legume samples collected from California USA - Cow pea white BW | ecosystem: Host-associated > Plants > Roots > Nodule | place: USA: California | collected...
AATATATAAAAAAAAAAAAAATATATATATATATATATATATATATATATATATATATATATATATATATATATATATATATATAAGGTTACTTAATTAATTGTAAATTAAAAATTTAAACAGGGACGGGGATATGGAGGGGACGAGTGTTATGGCGGGTATGGAGACGCGGACGGAGCAGATATGTACATCCCCATACCCAATTGAAAAAATCAAGGGTTCTCTATATCCATACCCATACACAATCAATACGGAATTTCCTGTCAAAACGGGGACGGGTTCGGGCAATACCCACGGGAGCGGGTTTATTTGCCATCCCTACTTTGAGGAAGAAAAGTTGATGTCAACTCCAAAACCTCTAGGTCAGATCCTGCGCTACGTGGTCGTCATTTCAGGTCCCACATCTCTCTTCCTTTGTTTTATTTCCCTCAAATCTCTTGTCCCTTGTAGGTCAAGTTCGTACTCAAATCTTCGTTCCAAATCAATCCTTGTTCATTTCATTCGTGGTGGTGCTCTTGGCATAATGGTCTAATTTGGAGGAGGGAAGTTGGATGTTTTTCTATATTTATCATCACTATGGGCCATATGGCCAGATCGACGTTGTCAGAATAATAGTGTAAAGGATGAATGTCTTACCCATGTGATATCTGCTAAAGGCTTCATAAGTAAGGTGAGAATTTTAGCCCTATCTCTCTTTCGGTGTTCAACCTCCTTAAGTAGTCAGCATGCATAATTGAAAAAGGAAAGGCAGTTTATGTTCTCTTTCTCGGTGCTCCAGTCAAGGTACATTCTCTACTTGTCTACACCTTCAGACATCAAGAAAGTCGAACTGACTCGCTGACTTTGCTTTGTAAGGGCTTGACATCTTATGTATGGAAGTACGTGGTTGAAGTGAATTCCTCGGAAATGCAGTAGGAAGGCAATCTTTCTTTTGACCACGTTTGGTATGTATTTGGCACCAACTTTCTTTCCTATTGGTTACGGTTCTCTTGTCTCAATCATCTCATTTTATAGTTTTAGCGTATAGCTATGGTTCAAATATAGACTAAAGACTTTCTTTCATGCTTTGATCTCAACTAGTGTAAGCATAATGGCTATTGCTCCTTACCATTCCATTCAAAGTAGTCATTCTTTTAAAACAATGCATGGCATGTTGTTCCAACTTTGTGTTCATGTCCTCATATTTATGATGCTCGCTTTCTTTTACTGCTTGATTTCTTTTCCAAATCTTTCGGATAGTCATTGCGCCATTCATAGCCATCAGGGAAACTGCCTTCTTCCCTCAAGATGGTTCGTCTTGCTTATGTTTGATGGAAACTAGGGTTCAAATTCAAACTTGGAGAAATCAAGACATGGTAGGATTCAAACCTCCAATTTTTAGGTCATGAGCCTAACGAGTTAACCAATTAATCTACCATGTTTCTTCCCTTTCTCTTTCACGATCCCCACCTAGGTCCCCTTGGTTGTTTGGCCGAGATAGAACCAACACTTTAAGTAAGCGGCGATCTAATGGCCCCCTACCCTAGGTTAGAGCTATAAAGCTTACCTTATTTATTGGAAAGGAATTTTTCATTTCAGCTTGCTAACTAAGGTTGGCAACAAAATCCTTCGCGGCCCTATAACATATGAAAAAGTTTGAGTTAATAAGCCCCCTTAGAGAGAGGGGGGACTTTGTAGTAATTGCGAATGAGCAAGCAAGTAGGGGGTGACAATTAAAGAGTTAGTGAGACTGACCGCAATTGCAAAGACTTGCTTACTTGTTAGAGTAAAGAGGAATAAGTTGACTTTCTTTTTTTTATTATTATTTTTTTTTTGGTTATGGAACATGAAAGTTGTTTTGTTTAGTACGAGATCGCTTCACACCTCGCGATTCTTACACCTCTCGCCTATTGAAGTTCTATTCAAAAACCTCGTTTGAGAACTTGTATAGAGAAGGATTTCTCGCAGCGTAGTAGTTCTTCCATACCAAATTAGCAGCCCAGCGTTGCTATTGGCATAATAACCAGTACAACATATATTGGCCCAACCCAGTCCTCTTGTACTAGGGTTGGTTCCTCGTAGTTATCCCTTTAACACCAACGGTAGATAGGAACCAAATTGTCTCACAACGTTCTAAACCTAACTCACGTACCACTTGAATCGACGAACAATTAAACCCTTGGGACCTTCTTCAACCCTAAGATGTGATGAGTCGACATTGATGTGCCAAACGACTCCGTTGATAAGAGCTCTTAGGAGTCATCAACCTGTTATCCCCGACATACCTTTGATTCATTCATCAAATACCTCAATTATATGCCCTCCTTTGTTTCTTCAACTAATGCCAAATGCTCAACTTTTGTTATCAATAGAACTATTGTTGGTTGGATAGTAACTTTCCAACTAACAAGAGGCCTATAAATCAGAAAAGAAAAATGAGTAACATACTATCTTGCATCTAAGTCTATAGTGTAATTATAATCAAATAGCATAGCCAAAGTGCTTTACAAATCAACCTTGAATATGCTACCAATGTCTTGATTACCTTAAGGTGTCAAAATACATGTTTCACATCTTGTCAATGTTCCTTATATATACTTACTAGATTAATTATTCGTGTCAAGTTTGGTCTTGTGAATACCATGAGATGCACCAAGCTTCTAATTGTACTTGCATATACAATCAAAGGTGTGCTAGTATGCTTATTACATTCCATCCAAACTGCCTAAGCACGTTGTGGATGTTCTCCCTTTAACATATAAAGAGTTTATCCCGAGCATGATCCCTAAAGATGTACTTGCAAAAAATCTTCTACCAATTAGTAACTTCAATTTTCAACTTTGAGCCATGTCTTATGACATTATCAAGATATCATATTTATATAACAAATAAAGAAATGAATCGTCCTTTACCTTCTTATGATATGACACATGGATAAAAATTACTAAAGTACCCTCATACATAATTAACTAATTCAATCTCTAATACCACTTCTAAGAGATTACTTCAAACTACACAATGCCTTTTCTTATTGTACATGCACTTCTCCTTAATAAGCATCTTAAAACCTTCAAGTTGTCTAATAAGAATATATAATAATTGATAGAATCCAAATTATTCTTCTGAAATTAAGCTAATTAGCAATTAATCTTTTGTATTAAGCTAATCACATCCTTGTAATTAGGTTATTAAATATTATGTAATTATATTGTGCATAATTACATACTTGATTTAGATCATATTGTTATGTATATATACCTATCTCCAATACATAATAAGGCACATATACAAATTAACTTTCTCTTTTACATGGTCTTAGAGTCATGAGTTTAAGCATATCCTAGTGAGATATGTTGTTTGGTTGAGCTTATCATTCTACCTACTATTAGACCACCCATTAATGTTTAATCTCATGCTTAAGATGTATATACATTCGTGTGAGGGGTGTGTTGGATATGCAACACCAACTAGAGATAAAACGATTTTATAGTACATATGTATGTACAAATCTCATCTTACAAACGAATTTTATGGAGTTGAGTTATGCTTAAAATCCACTTTATAATATGAAGTTAATTACAGCTAATTGTCTTAATTTCAGAAAAATAATTTAGATTTTATCAAGAATATATTTCTCCAACAAGTCATAGAAGAATATTTTCTTTACATCAAGTTGCTCTAGCTCATGTTTAACATATTTGCTAAAGCAAGTAAGATCCTATTGGTTTTGTTGCATTAGACAATTGGGTGCAAAATCTATAGACGCCTAAGTGTACCAGATGGTCCATCCAAAGAGAACTCCATTTGCTTAAGCACTAGTATAAGTTTATCAAACACTTCTCTAAATGCTTCCTCGATTTTCACCCCTAGCTTAGAGAATTCATCAAACACAACATCTCCACTCATAATCACTCATTTCTCGTACAATGATCACACTTTGAAACCTTTGTTCCCCTCTTATAGTCCACAAACACTCTCATCTTAGACTTAAGATCAAGCTTACCTATTGATGTAGAAGGTTGAAGGTTAAAAGATTCTATGCTTCCAAGTTTGAATATTTTATGCTCTCAACCATAAAATGCAAGTTAGTGACGATGTGCAAGAAGAATGATGATGTTTTTCTGTATTTGGTCTTGGATGTTTGGTTGTAATTTGTGTTTTTTACCAATTGTTAATGTTTCTATCTTACGTTTTACTTAGGTTACTTATGGAAGTAATTTAGAAGTGTTTTGGAATCATTAGGGTGATTAAGTTTTGTTTTAATAGAATAAAATGAGTATTAATTTATTAAAATGTTGTTACTTTTGTTTTGTTTGCAAGAATATTTCAACCAATTAAAAATATGATTTAATTGTTACTGTTTTAGTTGGCTAAAATTATATTTTAATGAATTAAAATTACTTAAAATATTTATTTTAATAATTTTAATACATTCAAATGTTATGTTTTTGTACATTATTTTTGTTTTAATGAATTGCAATATTTATTTAATCCATTAAAACTAGCTGATTTACCCTATTTAAAACTTAATTACTTTTTTAAGTTCCAAATACTAGCTATTTGGTTATTTAAAGGAAAAAAGGAAAACTCAAAATGAGTATTTTCTGAAAGTTTCAAATACTTTTAAAATATTAAGAGTTATTTGATTGTTTGAAGAAAAAAAAAACTTAACAAAATTTCCTCTATTGAATAAAAGGATTTAATGTATGAGACCGAGAAGAATACATAATATATCATCTTTTTTTCTTCCAGTTGAGTTTAATGTTTCTTAGTGATTTTTCTTTTGAGGGCGATCCTCAGAAATAATAAGAGAACCATGCAGTAAAAACTAAAACTACTTTAATTTTAACCAAAAACTTAATTATTTTTTTAACCAATTTTATATATAAATTTGTCTTATGCGCGACTTCAAATATTAAATAATTATCATAATTCTAAATTTATACAAGAATTATTGTATGTAAATTTTTTCAGTAAATATATTTTTAATAATTTTTAATAATTTAATAAAATATCTTAGCTGTTTTTGCCTTGATTATTTATGTCAAATTTAATAAAAAAAATAAACAGCAACAGTGAAGCAATGTATAATTTTCAACTCCAGGTTTTGATTATAAATTATTCAAATAATGTTACCATGATACATAATAGTTTAGGTAAATTGTTATTTCAGTGAAGAGTGGAGGGGTTTAAGTATTTTCTTTAATATTTTATGAATTTCTTTTTCTATTTTCACGTCACATATTGTCACCAGCAACAACAACATCTATATCATACCAACTATAAAAATACATTTCAACCTAAAATATTTACATTTTTTTTTGTCGATAAAATGGTTTTATTTGAGAAATTAAGGAAAATGTTATCTATAAACTTTAAATGTAACATCTGAGATTGGAACAAAGGGTTTTCACTTACGTTAAAACTAAGATGGAACTTGTATACTACAAATGTAATAAAAATGCTTAATAGCATTGGTAATCTCTATATTTCTAACAATAATTTAATATTTTTAATTTATTTATCACTCAATGTAATTTTTTTTTTTAAGAATACTCAATAGGACTCCTTCCATTAAACCAGAGTTTAGATGACGATAAATTGACATATGTTAATACAATTTTTTCGTCTTTTTCCGTGTTTATTGTCCAATTTCAAGATAAAGAGAATCACATTGAATCTTCTTAAGAAAAAAATATTGAGACTAAAAAAAACATTAAATCAATACTACAAATATAGGAATAAAATATGTTATTAATCCTAACAAGAAAAACGAGAAAAATGAGTTTGAAGGTAAAAGTTGAAAAATATATCATACCTAAGGTTGTTAGGTACAAGAATACGTACTCAATAATACAAAATGACAGAATTTAATAAAAACAAAAATCATGTAAATTGTGTTTAAAAAAATGGAAAGATAAGAAGGTTTGCTGTATTATAACCAAGTACTCTATAAAATCATAGTAAATGTTAGAAGAGAAAACAAGAGAAAAAAAATGAAAATATAAAAATAAATGTGTGATCATACAAGAATAGATACAATATAACTTGATTATATATGAAAAGATATTACTTACGACACCAATCAAAGAAAAAGTAATAGAAAATCATGTGGTTTAGACATTTGCAAAGAAAGCTAAGACAGATTCAGAGGATATTTCAATAAAGTTTAACGATACCATGTGAACCATGCAAAAACATTGAATCAGAAATGTGCTACACCATGGGAGTGTTTGTATACTAATCATTTAAACATTACAAAATATGGTGAATGTTAAAGAACAGTTCAATGAAGTGTTTGAGAAAGATTCATTTAGGCATAAATCCTTACCAGTAGAAACAAAGAGCAGCAGATTTATTCCCACCAAGTGGAAGAAGAAGAAGAAGAAGAAGAAGAAAATGGCTTTGCACTAGTTTGATGGACTGATAGAGTTCAACAGTTGGTAGTTGTCACATTCTAATAACATTGGATGAACTGTTTATTGGGTTAAGGTGTAGTAATTGGCATAAATGAAGGATGATCAATGCCATCAAGGTCTGATATAAAGCAGCAATTTTCTACAATAAAAATGGATCTAGCATGATGTAGAGTTGAAGTGTGAAGACTAGAGGTTTTTCATCTTCACTCTTAGGTTATTCCATAATCATAACTTTCAAGACATACAAGTTTCCTATTCTGCATCTTCACTCACTCCTTGCTTACTGTCCCAATCATCTTTGGGCAGTGGAAGCATATCATGACTATTACCTGGTCCAGGACTAAGCCTTCTCTTGTGTTCTACAAAAAAAAAGAAAAAGTTCTGCAACTGTTAAAATCTGAGGAAGAACAAATCTAGAACATGAAGTTGATCAGAAGAGAGATTACTTTTGCGTGTGATGGCTTGTCGAGTCATTGCCAAGAATTCATCCCATTTAAATTTACTAAGTTCGCGCTTCTCCTCCTCGAGGAGCTCGAAATTCGGCTCTCTACCACACATGAAAGCAGCCCTACAGATAGATAAGGAGAAAATGAAAACTTTACCATTAAACTGTTGAATCTTCCTCCTTTTCATGCTGTCATTCAAATACTAACTACTTTGTTTGAGCATTAACAATGGTTTATGGTAGCTAGACTGCATACATAACACGAACTACAAACGCTACCACCAAGCCTTTACATATATCAATCAACACTCAATCTCATAAGTAGCTTCCCTACTATCCAATAACTAAAATTAAAGATTTCTTCAAATTATCTAACACTGGAAAACTGAGGAATGTTTGTCCAGAGACAGTGTTCTTATCTCAAATTTGGATTCTCTGTTGAGTTTTCGATGTTATCCCTCTGTTGAGTCTTCAAAATATATTGATGAACACTGATTTTGAAATTTTAAAATATATTAAAAACCATTTTAATATGCCAACTTTAGTGCATTTTGAAAGCTCAGTAGAGGGACAATACCAAAAACTCAACATAGAATCTGAACTCTCTTATATCAAACCTAACATTCTGTACAAAATAATGTACTTAGATTCAAAGTAGGTCTGCTTTCTCTTTCAGCTACAGAATTCAATTTAGTTCAATTGTTGTAACTAATATGATTATAAGTGGGAAAGAAATCATGTTAGGATATGGAAAAGGGAAGGAATAAGGAGTAGAGAGTGAAAAGCACATGCTCTAACAATGAGAACAGAACCACTGCCAGGTTATCAATTACAACTGAAAGGCTTGCATATTCTCACTATAACATTGAAGCATCCAAAGGAATTAGTGATGGTAATAATTTGTATAATTCAAGATACTACCTATCATATAAGCGAGCAGCTTCTTCTTGTGATCCAACAGTCCCTAGATGGATCTGTTTCTTGTCCACCTTGATAGCGGCTTGCCACTTCATATTTTTGAAGTATACACCTCTCATTAAGCATGGTTCTTGATTGTGCAAATTCTTTCTTCTGTGTCGCTTTCTGCGTTTAATAGGAGGTCCTGCTAAATACAGGTAAAGAAGGTTACAGACAATACAGGCATAAACAAAATGCTACCCTAAACAAAGTTGTTCAATTTCAAGGCAATGTTTTCTATTTCCATTTCCTGTTTTCACTAATAATTACACAAATATCACCATCTTTTCACTTTAGTTATTGCTTTCAAATATTTCTCCAGGAAAGCAATGTGTTATTTTCATGATTTCTGATTCCAACACAAATCTTAGCATCGTGATATTTTCATCATTTCCAATTCCAATACAAAACTTTGAAATAAAGTAGTGAAAACAATGCAGCACTTTTGTAATCATGACTAAAAACAAAAAATGCAAACACAAGATGTTTTCTCAAACTAACTAGGCTGAAAATATGTCTATGTTAACTTAGTATTCTCACAATTAAACTAAATTTTCGCCATAAATATCTTTACGTTCAGTTTTTTTCTTCTCATTTAACCATCATGTACTGCATGATAGCAAGGATAATGGGTTATCCATGAAAATTGCATTCCTTGAATTAATACAGTTGATGTCACAAAAACACAGTGAGCACAAAGTCCCAGGCTACATAACTGGTAGTCAGAGGATTCATCACTCATTTTTTATTACTGGTTCTCATTGCTAAATTTGAGTAAATGATATACCAAACAATTGCATTCCAGTGAAGATAATAATGTACCCAATGTAATTAATGAAGCAATGTTGATGGCCATTTAACTATGACCAAATAAGCATATTCAGACATTCACTCAAAGTGTATAGAAACATTTAAACATTTATACCATAAGACAAAATTAGGTATTTTTCCTCAAGATATATATAATCATACTAGCAAGTGGAACAAATGTACCGGATAAGGAAATAGAACACACATGACACATTACGAAAATAATAGCAAAATTTCTTCTCACTGATCATGTGTATTCTCTGAATGCAGTTTTTAACTACCAAATAGACCCTTCTCCATGTACCATGTTAAGGTTTTCAATAAAATATAGACACTGTTTGTAGATAACTTTGATCTGAAATCAAGCTCCCACAAAGTGGTTCAATTAAGACACTTTATAATTTTACTACAAACCAAACTCCTTTATTACACCTTATCTTCAAGTCATGTGATGTGAGTTTAATTATCATTATGTCAACTCTTTTTTGATGCATAATTCCAGTGAGGGTTGTTATGTTATGAAATTCTGAAAATGATGATAAATAACGCAAGAAATTAATAAAAAAATCTAAAAGACCGATATTATAATAGCATATTAGGAGTAAAATATTTAGGCGTATTTAATGTGATGTTAAAAATACAAATTTATCTAAGTAGTTTAAAAGTAGAAATCAATTCAAATTTGTTTGGAATTGAATGTGATTTGACTTTAGCTTCATTTGTTGACATTGACATTTCCCCCTCTTTAGTTCATCTCTTGTGTTTCAAACAAGAAATTTGAATGATAAAACAATTTAAAAATTCCACTTTTTCAATGGGATCCAAACTTGAGAATTGACTTCTAATTAACAATAAACTCATTCTAAATTTAATAATTACATACATATCTTAAAAGAAATATCCTTTTACTAGGTAAGATAAGTCATTATAATAAACTAAACCATAGATTAAAAGAAAACAGAAAAGAATTGGCCTGTTAAATTGACAAACCAGTGATTGGTTGAATAAGTTGTTCTTTGGATGAGCTTGAACCAGACACATTTGATGATCCTGGTTCTTCTAGCACAGCAGTGTTCTGGTTAAGATAAAACAGGTTAGTTTAAGCTTTTGGCTGTCAAGATTTAAATAACACATAACATACCATGGACCTAACTTTCTAATCATATCAACTTAGTAAACATCTATTCCATAAGTACTAATTCATCAAAATGTAAATGGTAATCGAAGTAAAAATCCTTAATTTTGGCATTAAAAGATAAAGAGTTATGAGGCATCAACCAATTAACCCTCCCCCACAAAATAGGATAGGATAAGACTTCACAGTAGAGGTGGCTGGTGTAGATCCATTCAAAAGCATATCAATACATGAACAACTATACAATGAGAAATGGGAATGATTATGTTTTTGTATTGGAAAGTATGGATGCTCCAGTGAACATTTCTGAACAGACAAAAAAATCACAGCCCAATTTGTTGATCTTTGTCTCGCTAATTTGTTTCTCAACATATTCATCTCTTTCGATATGGGACTTATTACTTACACTTGCACGCCAACATACCATTTCATCCAATAGATAACATATGGGCCAAGTAGGTACTAGCATCTGTGTCCTTTTGTTTTAATAAACAACAAATAAAAAAAAAAGATGCAAATGCAGGATGACTAGAAAGGAAACAAAACAGCTTTGAACATAAAACATGTAATGCATGTCGATCTATCTGTACATCTAACAAAGACAATCCCTAAGAAGACCATTAGAAAAACACCACATAGAATCCAAGTGAACTAGTTAGTCACAAAGGAACTCAGGAGAAAACAATAGTCCAGTAAAAATGTTGTTTCTAACTATATACACCACATAACCACAATTTGATAACAATTCTGAAGCCTTAGAAAATCACTATTGGTTTTGAGTCCTCTAAAATTAACAGAAGTACTTTTATGATCCAGGAGAAAACCCATCAACACCAAACAAGTTATTCCAGAGAAGGGAAAATGCTGAACAGTGCAAAAACAAATGAAAATCATTTTCAGACACAATCACTATGAGACAACTTGAGAGCTTTTTTGAATTTGAAATATATCACTGATATTGATATGGTTTAGAACAGCAATGCAAGCAAAGGATTTGACCTTGGAGGGAGCAACTGACTCCCAAAATGGCTTTACCCAAAAAGACAGAATCAATGCTCAGAGATGAAGTGAAAAACTGAAAAGATTGGAAGATAATAAACAAGAGGAATCAAAAAATCAATAATAAAAAACTTCTAACCTATTCACCAAATTGGAGAACACACAAAAAGAGTATGGATGATGATCACATAAAGCTCCAATGTTGAATGTCACATAATGCTGCTTAAAACTCTAAACATCACAAGACAGTTCGGTCTGGTGTAGGCATTATAACATAGAGACAACTTTTACCTAATAACCGGGTAGGATGTGTCTCTGGTGTGGAAGTTATCACACCCATAGTGAATGATTAATTAAGTCCAATAATTACTAAGTATGAATTTTTCATATTAGGTTTAGACAAGCACATTTTGAAAGATTGACAGAAGGCAAAAACTAAATTCAAATAGATAAAACTTCTAGAAATATTCAGATAAAAGGCAGACTTGCAAATTGTGCAGGAGTATTAGTCTTTAAATGTGCAGAGATTAAAATTAAGACATTCCAAATAAAAGGAAGATTTAAACAAGATGAAATGTTACCAATGGCCTTTTTGCTTTATTTAGTAAAGTCTATAAAAATAAATTTGGATAGTTGGACCACCAAATTTATCCAACCAATTACCCAAAATGACTGAGAAGAAAGAAAAAAAATAAAATAAGGGAGTTGTCCAACCAACCACTTAACATTAGACATACCCATGTTGTAAAGATGAATGCTAATGACCAGAGATTCAGAATGAATCATTTTTTGAAAGCTGGTACTCTTGAAATCATTTTGAGTAATTCTCATTGGTTGAATTCTCCTTTATGTAAACAAGTTCAAATAAAGATAGAGAATGCATAACAGATACCAAACTTTCTTCCTCACCTGAATTTTTTAATTGAAAGCATTGTAACAAAAATTAAAATAAAGGTTTGAACGATCTGATATGTAGCTAGTTGAAATGGACTTCAAAATTAAAGATGTCCTAAATTAAAGATGTCCTAAACAGATACCAAGTCAAAAATCCTGAAGTACACTTACAGAAAGAACAAATTGAAGTTTAAAAAAAGTGTGTATATAATCATCAATCATTAGTAATGTTGTCCATACACTGTCCAGGTTGCTTGCATCATCAGAAAGCACAGGCTGCTCACTCTTGGGTTTAGCTTGCTGGGTTGAATTTTCAAGACTAGACAAATTCTCACAATACAGAGGGAGTGGAGTGACAAAGGAACTGTTTCCTGCAATAGAAAACATATATTTGAAACAATGTCAGTTAAGTTTAAGATACAATTCATAAAAGTATTCTGCAACAATTGAGATAAACATGTTTACCAACTCTTTACCTGAACATAGTCCCAAGAGTCTGCGCCTTCTCAAGCTCACCATAGCTAATTTAAGTTTTCTTACCAAGTCATCAAATCACAGTGATTAATTTCGTATAATACCAACTTTTTCCTCAAATTCAGCTGGGGAGTGAGCACCACAAATAGAATGTTTCAGGCAGATGAAAATGAAAGATAGACCTACAAGGAAAGAAGAAAGTTCCAAGATCAGTTTCATGTTGTAAAACCAAATAATGTCATGTCAGAGATTCAAAAATTTACTATCAAGTCTACAAGAAAATAATTTTGCAGCCAATGAGTAAAAGACAAAAGGTGTCTTAGAAGATGCACATGACTATTTATGCCACAAAAAGAAATGGTCTCTTCCAAGTTCTGGGACCAAAAATAGATAAAAAATGATCAGAAGTGAAAAGTAAAGAAGGGAAAACACGGGATTACACATTCAGAACTAGATCCCAACAAAACAAGATTTAGCAAATCATCCTGCTTTGACTTTTAAGCAGTGCAGACAAAGTGATCCTCTGCTTCATGTAGCAAAACTTCCATAAACAAACACACAAATGCAGAGAAATATTGATCATAATACAATTCCAACCACTCCAAAACAAACTCGGTAAACAATTGCTCAAATCAGCAATCCAATTTGATCACCACAGGAAGTATCACCAACCCCTTCAAAAATGAAAGGTGAAAACTATTTTCAAAGAAAAAAAAAATTTTTTTTTTTGAAAACAAAGTTGATAATATCATGGTTTTTCTAAGGAAAACTCGAACAACATTATATGGAATCCAATTTTGGAAACAAAAATCACGCACATGAGCCAAGTCTTTCTGTCTAGGTTGAAGTCAACCCCATCAACCTACCACCTTTCTTGGAAGGGGGACGGTAACAGCAAAGACAGACCCATTTGACCTCACACAAACAGAAACCAAATAACACATTCAACAGAAAATTGAAGACACCCAGAAAAGCCAACAAGAGAAAGACCAAGTCTTTAGGCTCTTGAGCAGTCAACTCAAAATGCCCATGACCAGAAATCTCATCACACACCAAGGAGGAAAGAAAGAAGTGAAAAAGGAAAATAGCCTCCAGAAAGACAAAAAACATAAGAGACAAAAAAAAAATAGAGAGAAAAAGGAAGGAAAAAGAAGCCATTGTTGTTGGGAAATATACCTGAAAATAAAAAAAGTGAAAAGGGTGGGATAAGGTGGTAGGAGAGAAGAGAAGTGGTGAGAAATCTGAAGGCAAAAGGTAAGAGAAGAGGTAGAATTATGAGAATTTTGGGGAAGAGAAGGTGGTGAGTGTGGTATGAGATAATGTGAGTTGTGTTGTGTTGTGGCTCATGCATCTACCACCTTTTGTTTTTGTTTTTGTTTTTCTCACTCTTTCTCTCTTTGTATAAAAGAGAGAAAAGGGTGGTGGAAGGAAGGGGTGGTAAGGTAAGGTGTAATGGTATGATGGTTGTGGACAGAGAAAGTCTTTGTAGAAAGAGAAAGAGAAAGAGAGGGTTGAAAAAATAGAATGAGAACGTAACTAATAGCTGCTCTCTCTCTACTTTAATAGCGTTCAATGTCAATGTTACCCTTTAAAGAGCCAACAAATACCACTGAGGTTAGTTACGTTTGAGACATCTTGTTTCCCATATTGCCCTCCTCTCTATTACCTATCTATTTCTATAATTGTACAATAATTCACTGTGTTTGTTTGTACTATAGCGGCTGTTTTTCTGGTGTTTTTTGCGGACTTCACTCCACCTTTCTATTCTCACCCATTTACACACTCATACTTCACTCAATCATCGTCAAAACCTTCAACCCAAATGTAGACTTAGAAAATTCAACACTTTCTATTTCTAAATATCGTTTCAACCTTTCTACCAATCTACCTCCACACAATCTTCACTTCATCATACAAGTCTTCGCATTACTTATAAAAAGAAAAATTATTTATCTTATTTTCTTTTTTGTTTGATTTGATTACTAAATTTTAGTTTATATAAGAAGTTACAACAGCGAAAACTAATAATGAATTATTTGAGTACGGCGTATTTTAAATTTTGTGTTGATGTGTTTGTTAACAAATTTGTTAATGAGAAGGAAGAACAAATAAATTTAACAAATTTCACACAATATGTCCGGATTAGTTCGTTAATTTTTTTTCAGAGAAATATTACATATTATATAACAAATTTCACAAAATATGTGTTCATTAATTAGTATAATTCTCAAAATATTATATATTTTAACTGTTCACTGATATGTGTGATTTTTTATTTTTATTTTTAATTCACTAATAAATCTCGCCATCAAAAATACCTTTTTTCTACAAAAAAAAAAATGATTAAGTAATTACATACTTTTCTATATATATTTTTTTGTTTTAGTAAAGATTATTAACTAATCATGATTAATTCATGTAACATTTAATATTAAATAAGTTTAGATAAGATTATTTCTGATAATTGAATAACTCATTACTATTTCATGATAAAGTATTTTATAAGTATATTGATGACTTTTTTACCACTTAATATTCTTAATATCAAAATGCAAATATCAACTTTGATTATTAGTAAAATGTTAATATAAATTTTATTTTTATACATATAAATGAAAAATAAATTTTTATTATTTTAATTAGAAACATATTAAATTATAGAGTCATCATGTTCTATAATGATTTCTATATTATTTTTTGTAGAGACTAAGTATTATTTTTTATCCCATGTAAATCACGTTTTCTTATTATTCTACACAAATTCAATAAAAGTAATAAAAATCAATTTTTATTTTATATTTATACTAACTACAAAGTTAATATTTTTTTTAATACGTAAATACAAACAAAATGATAGTGACAAATTAATAATCATATAACTTGTTAAAAAAATTAAATAACAAAAACTGAAAAATATAAAAATTTAATATAATCAATAAACAAAACAAAATAAAAAATAATAATAATAATAATATAAAAATTTCCACTCTTCTGATTTTGCGACCTGGAGTATTGCTTTTTCTTCTCTTCATGCTTGGGCTTACACATAGACAATTCACCCATCTATAACTTTTGTACATGACCTTCATTCTTTAGTTTCTCCAATACCCTTACCTTTTCTATTAGAGTAGGGAAGTCTCTAATAGACAAAGGTACCACAAGCTCCCCAATTTCATGCTTTAACCCATTTTTAAACTTCTGACACCTCCATCTTTCATTTGTTGTTAGGGTATAGAAACGAGTGAGGTATTTGAACATTTCAGTATACTTAGCCACGAACATATCTCCCTTCTCCAGCTGTAAGAACTTCACCTCCTTAGAGTTCCTCACACTCTCAGAAAAATACTCCTCAAAGAACTTGATATTCTTTTAAGAGATAACCTCCCATTTTCCCTCAATGATTAGCTTCATAATGGTCCACCAATGCTCTGACTCTCCTGATAGCATATACACGGTGTAAGCAAGCTTACTCTCCTTTAGGAACCTTTAGCATCAAAGACTCACTCCAGATCATTCATACATTGACCTACTTCATCAAGGCTTGTTTTCCTATCAAACCTCCTTAGACTATGCTTCAGAAAATCCTCTAAACTCCACTCAACAGTTTGAGAATTATGTGGTTGAGAAGCCCAATCGTGGCCATGTTAGCCTTTAACTGTTGCAGAGCAACAATATGTTCCTATTGAGAGGCCTCTATTGCCAACCTCGTACTTTCCATCTATTGAAGAAAGCGTGATGTTGTTACACCATGGATGCACTTTGTTGCTGCAAAGCAATAACCATGGTCTCAATCCCCTCCTCACACTATCCACGTCTGAAGAAGGAAAAGGCGAAAGGGTAGGAGGCCTACTTGCAATCACTCTTAGTTTGCATTGTGAAAGACATATTAGTCATAGTTTATCATACTATTTTATTTATCACACTTCAAACCACTAAACACTTGCAATTTAAGCACAATAGACCTAAAACACGCATATCACCAAAGAACAAAACTACTCTGATATCAAAATGTAACAACCCAAGAAAATAGATTGTACTACTACCTTGACTTTCTACAATTTAGTATTAAGCAGTACTTAGTCATATGGTTAATAAAAGGCATACATAAACACAATATAATAATGTAGTTATAGTCCTTTAATAAGTAAAGTTTTTCAAAATACACAGGCTTCCAAAGTCTTCCAAAATACTCTTCAAGAGACTAATAACTACATTATATATATATATATATATAT
>Ga0099822_1005635_pt1 | contig 16343 bp, 10 predicted proteins | sample CowpeawhiteBW_FD_76839 | JGI IMG/M metagenome (GOLD analysis project Ga0099822, IMG submission 76839) | Root nodule microbial communities of legume samples collected from California USA - Cow pea white BW | ecosystem: Host-associated > Plants > Roots > Nodule | place: USA: California | collected...
ATAAAAAAATATATAAAAATAAATATATATATATATAAATTCTCAATTATAACAAACAAAAAATGTAAAAATTAAAATTGAAAAAAAAAAACTTTAGTATCAATAAAAAGTTTTACACCCAGAAAGTTTACCATAATACAATATATCGTCTAAGTTTATAATGTTCTTTATATTTAGAATCTAAACTAAGGAAATAACATAAATTCGTTAAGATAATTACTAGATCATCTTAAGTTTTTAGTAAGAAGTCTTTTTCTCTTCTTCATAAAAAAAAATCTAATTGTGTGACTAAACTTGTTCTAGTAGATATCTATTAAACACAATTTACATCTAAATATTATTTTTATACATGATTATAAGTTTGAAACTTGATTTTATAAAATATTTTCACAGAAATATGTTAATTCTAAAATTTGAAATTACAAGAATAAAAATAAATATATTTTTTATCTTAACTTATATATTTATGTGAAAAATTAAATGAAACATTAATTAGAATATAAAAAAAATCAAGAAATTGCCAACAAAGTTTACAAATAATGTAAGGTAGTGAAAACTATAAATATTAAATTAAGACTTCATAAAATATTTTATTTTTCTGCAATTTATGTTATTATTTAAAAATTAAATGATAAGTTAATACACTACAATAAAATGTCTTATTAGTAACCAATTTTAGTGACTAAAAGTTGTTAGTCACTATAGTGACCAATTTACAAAATTAAAATTTATTGATTACTAAAATAGTCACTAATATAAATAAAAAATTATAATTGGTCACTGAATTTGTCACTAATTAATTAGAGACCAATTTAGTAACTAAGTTATTTTTGTAGCCAAAACTTAGGCAGCTAATTTTTAGTGACCATTTTTTTTTTGTAGCCAAAACTATGGTAGTTAATTTTAAAATTCAATTTAGTGATCGATTATAATTTTTTATTTATAATAGTAACTATTTTAGTAACCAATAATTTTTTACTTTATAAACTTGTATCTAAGTTAGTCATTATAGTAACTAACAATTTTTGATCACTAAAATGAATTACTAATGAAGCATTTTCTTGTAGTGATAGAAGATAAATATGTTATTAAATTGTTATAGCAACCAAAATTAAAAGAGTACTGATTTGATATTAGTTTATGTTTAATGAAACATTTTATAAGATTAAGATAAGTTGAAATTGAAAATTGCAAGAAGGAAGCAATTTGGTTATCGAAGAAGATGTTACTTTCACCTTTGTTGAAACATTGTGTCATGATTTTAGTGAAGAATAATGAGAGAGGGTATGAGGGCTTTTTCGTCTTTTCGCTTTCAAGATCTCACGCGGTAGCAGAAAAAGGGAAGAAAATAGTCCAACATTGCCCACCAACGTTGGTGTTGGTGGCAAGTAAGGTTTGAACTAAGGAAAAATGTTAGGTTTCCACACCTCTGACTTGGTCCAAACCTTCAATTATTATTTTCTATTTTCCACTCTCAGAATTTTAGGTATTAAAAAGTTGATTCCCCATTGCTGCTTTCATTAATTTATTCTATTCTTCAACCTAAAATAGAGGAACTTTTTTCAATTATTTTATTCAAAAGTTAAAATCAAAAAATTCATGACACAGTTAATTTCGTTTCCGTAGTGTATCCAATCCAAAAAGTAAACATGATGGCTAGTGAAAAGAAAATGAAAAAGTTAACAATTCGAGTTAAATTTATAAAGAAAAAAAAATTGTGGTTTAACTCTATATTTAGTTTTGTAACTGTTTAAACTTTAAATATATTGAGATAATATTGTAATAGTCTATTTTCATATATGAAGTATTATTTAGAATTTAAAATTCATGATTTTCTCATGTCTTAAAAGATTGAAGAAAGAAAATATATTTAAATTATGAATGGTCTAAATTCTTAAATGATGTATAATTATTAGAATATGGAAACAATTATTATAATGATATTTTAAATTTTATTTAATTATTTTGAATATTTTTAATTTGGATATGTAAAACTTTTAATTTGTATAACGTTTTTTTATCATTTGTGTGATAGTGAAACTGAAAAAAATTGTTAAATCTAAAGTTTCATATTTGGACGGAGAGATACTATCCAAAGTTATGTGTTAAATTTATTAATAAAAGTGATAAATGGTTTGTTATACTAATAATATGTAAATTATAAAAAGGAAAGTGAGTGTGATGTGAAGCACACGTCACGCGGTAATGATATGACGAAAGATTCTACGTCAGAAGGTACTATTGAAATTTTACACGACATTATGAGATATAAACGAAAAAAAGAAAAAGTGTTACAATGCTAAGTTGGGTAGTCCCACTCGTGTGATTCTAGCGCGTTTCCAACATTTTAAAAAAGACTGAGCAAATAATTATGACTCTATCTTTTATTCGTAAAACGAATGGAAAACCTCAACGTGTCTTGTAAATTGGTATAGTAAGCTATAATTATTATTACGACTAAAAAGAAATAATATTTCAATAAAATATATTAATTTTGACACACAAACACGGTTACTTATCAAAGTGGACTTTTTGTCTTCAAATATATTGAACTCAAATTTAATGCATATATAGAATTAATAGTAAAGTTAATAATTTTGGTTTCCGTATTTCACTTAATTTTTAGTTTCGCTTTATTATTTTTTAATTTTTTTTAGTTTTTAATTAAATGTAACTATGGTCCTATTTTACATAATTTCCATTCTTTCAGTTTTTAAATATTTTTAATTTTATTTTGTTTTTAGTTAATTATATTTAATAGCATTATAAGTCATAAATATGTTAGATTGTATCTTATCACTGATTTAAAAGCTATAATGAATAATTAGAATGTGATTCATTAAAATTAAGATCCGAATAACCTAATCATTATTGTTTAATTCAATTATGTTTTTTTTATTTGATAAAATAGATACATACAACAACGATCTATACCCTTAATAATTGTCTCTTCCAAAAATCAAATTCTTCCATTGTTACTTAATTCACATGACATCTCCTTTAACAATTGTTTAATTAAAAATTGAATTTGTGACTTTGACACTTAAACTCGATAACAAAAAATGTAAGAGAGAAAAGAAACATCACAATTTAACATGGTTTAACACAATCCTTATAGAAGCATTTTATTTTGAAGTACTTAAAATCTTTACAACTTGTTGTTTATATAACAATATAGCAAAAGCAATATCTTTTAATATTATATGACGTGAGACTGGAACCAAACTTCACAATCCTAACATATAAGAGAAAAATATGTGTCATTTTAACATCAATTTCCTAATAATATATGTATTGTACACACCTGAGATCATTTTGGTAAACCGACCCGACCACTTCTCAATTTGGATCGACAACTTAGACGAGGACATCTTGGCTTAAAGGTTGGAAGATGTGGAGAAGAGTCTTTTGTAAAGTCTTTGCATGGTATATTCGGTCTTGTAAGAGTATTTTGGCACCTACCGTGGGGCTCGAATCCACGACCACAAGGTTAAAAGGCTTGATTAATTTGTCTAATACTCTGTTAATGCGTTTTATCCATTACCTCAATTTAATTATAATTACCCCTGGTTGTCAAGCCTTAACCAAGGTGATCTCGAGTATGTATAGTACATCAGCCTCCCAGGCTCGATATGACATATATTTAAGGCTTCGAAGTATTACTGTGATGTTGGTATCAATCTTGGTGATATATGCAAAGAAAATTTGTATTTCTTTGGTTGTTTCACGCTATAGGTATAATATCATAATTTGTTTCCTTTGAGTTTAGTTTTTATAATAAATAGTTGGATAGGTACATGCTTTCTAATTTGCATATAAAACTAGAGTGTCAAATGAGTTTGAACTCGTGAACCAACCTAATTCACCATTAGTGGTGGGTCTATAGGAAATAATTTTAGAGCGCCAAACTTTTTTTGCAAATATACAAAAATTTTTAGGATGTTATTCATATAAAATATAATAAAAATAATAAAAAATATTTATATAGTAAGTTATATATAGTGAAAAAAATAGGAGGAGGGGAGGCACAAGGACTCCTCACACACATGTTTGAGTAAGGTTGAGCTTAGAAAAATATTGTTTTTTTATTTATGGACCAAACAAAACTTATTCATTTAGCCTCTAAGTTAAACATGTTTAAATTGAATTTGAAGTGAGTTGACCCATAATTCATTATTAACAATTCATTGTCATTTTTCTTTATAGTTATACTTATCTATTACTTTTAATTATGTAGGTTGACATTTTGGTCTCTTTTAAAAGTAACATATTAAAAAATGTTTAAATAATTTAGATGTTTAATTTATTTGTTTGTTCAAATATATAAATATATCATTTATTACTTTGATTTTCACTTAATATTCCTATAATATTACTTCATGATCGTAGTTAATGCTTTAATGCTTGATAAAATAAGTTAACACCTTATTAGTGCTGATATTTATAGGTCATCAAGTCTTTTGCAGGCACACCACTTCTCAGTTTGGATCGACAACTTAGATGAGAACACCTTGACTTGAAGGTTGTAAGATGTGGTGAAGAGTAGTTGTGGAGTCTTTGCATGGTATATTCAGTCTTGTAAGAATATTTTGATGCCCACCGTGGAGCTTGAACCCACGACCATAAGGTTAAAAACCTTGATTAATTTGTCTAACATTTTGTTAATGCATTTTAGCCATTGCCTCAATTTAATTATAATAACCTTTGTTGCCAAGCCTTGGCCGAGATGATCTTGGGTGTTTATGGTACATTAGCCTCCTAGGCTCGATATGACATATATTTAAGTCTTTGATGTTGTTGTGATGTCAATATCGGTCCTGTTGATATATGCAAAAAAAAAAATTATATTTCTTTGGTCGTTTCACTCTATAGGTATAATAAAATATTTTGTTTCATTTGAGTTTTGTTTTATTATAAATTTTGGATAGGTACATGCTTTATAATTTGCATATAAAACTAGGAGTGTCAAATGGATTTGAACTAGTGAGCTAACCTAATTCACCATTAGCGGAGGGTCTTTAAGAAATAACTTTAAAGTGCTAAATTGTAATTTTCGGGATGTCATTTATATAAAATATACTAAAATGAAATAAAATTTATTTATATATTAAGTTATATATAGTGAAAAAAATATGGGAGGGGATGCGCAAGGACTCCTCACATACTTGTTTGAGGAAGGTTGAGTTTAGAAAAATATAGTTTTTTATTTATGGACCAAACAAAACTTATTCATTTAACTTGTAAGTTAAATCCATTTAAGTTGAGTTGGAAGAGAGTTGATCCATAATTCACGATTAACACTTCATTGTCATTTTTCTTTATAATTATATTTATCTATTACTTTTAATTATGTAATTTGACATTTTGGTCTCTTTCAAAAGTAAAATGTTCAAAAATATTTAAATAATTTATATGTTTAATTTATTTGTTTATATATATATATATATATATATTTTGTTACTTTAATTTTGACTTAATATTATATTACTTCATGATTGTAGTTAATGCTTTAATGCTTGATGAAATAAGTTAACACCTTATTATTATACCTCATCAAGTCAATTTACTTTAATTATATACAATAAATATGAAAAAAAAATACATAAATAAAATAAAACTGTACTTAAGTAAACTAGGTTAAACAGCCAATCCGAAATAGATTATGTTTATTACAAAACTTTTAGTTTAAAAAAAATAGAGTTAAATTAACTTGTTTTTATTTCTAACTCATAATGAATCAATTCATATGTGAACAAGATTAACTTCATGTTACATAAAAAGTAAAAATAATAATTAAAATTTTATTTGATCTCCTCAAATGATTGTATGTAAAAGTTGGTATCTATCCTTAAACCCATACTCAAATCCTCACTGAGGTACAAGTAATATGCAATTAGATAATTTTATTTCATAATTAAATATTTGAGACTTAAAATTACTTTTACTTGAGATGGAATTTATAAATTTAATTTAATCCTTGTGTCAAGTTTTTATACTTAAATTTAAAATTAAAATGATATTTACTGATTTATCAAATAAAACATACTTTAAGATGTTACATTTATCCAAAACATAAATAATAGATAAGGTAATTCACCAAAAAAATGGATTGGGTATAAACGCATGAATACTCATTTGGCAACGCGTCTATTTCAAAAGGTCCTTTTTTTTCCAAATAGGAATTAAGTACTATAAAATCTTAGAATGTTTTTGTATATTTATGTTATAAAATGTTGTACTTTTACACATTTTAAAGATAATTTTACTCAAATTTCCAAATCCCAAAAGAACAATTTTTTTTTTTGAAAAGACGTGGATTCTCACCCTCTTTCAGAGCCAAGGTAGTAGAATCATTCAACCCTTTCAATCAATAATTTAATATAAATAAGTTTGTGTGTACATCATCAGTTTCACATTAGGGCTGAAGTTGAGGGAAGAGTGAAAAGACACTATTGCCACTAAAATGGTTGCTGATATATGTGAATCCTACGGTGGACATTCTTTGCAGCTTGGACCGTCCATGATGGGTACCTTTGTCATTGTCTGATCATAGTTTCGTGTGGCCAATGTCTTCGGCTGAGATAGACAGACAAGTTGCAGTGAATTCCAAGAAGTTTCGTTAATTCTAGGTGGGTTTGTATTTGATTTTCCACTTGCATACCACTTTCACTCGGTTCCAGAAGCTAAAATTGTCGTCATGATTATCATATATAGATGAATAAACAAATGGGTATCTTTAGACTATACCATATGTTCATAAATTCATATTATTTTCTTACTACGGTTGCTCAATTGCTCCTAACTTAACCACAATTCTTAATTCGTTGGAACCTTTAAGCTTAAAAGTCTTGTTATCTTTTTCTTCCTTTGTCCACATCTATATTTATTATTATTAGATTTTATTGGTTGTGCAAATCAATCCTCAAGTACCTTGTCAATACATCTTTTGTTTATCTGTTTTGTTGCTATTCCACCAATCTGACCTTCCTAAGGAAACATTTTTTTTTTTAATATACTAAGGAGACATCAAGAGGTTGTCTTGCTTGCCCCTTTGGGTTGCCTATATTCAATTTCTCTGCTTCTTGGTCAAAAGCCTTACCCCAGTTTCTGTCTCTGTCTCCAAGAGCATCATCGTCATCATCATCATCATCCTCATCTGCCTGAAGTTGCACCAGGTACCCTTTATCCTTTCTTTGATTTCTACCTCTAGAATATTGATTTTGTGGTTCAGTTTTTGTAAACTGGGTGGCTCCTAATAAGAGGTATTGGTTGCAAGTCTTGTGTTTAATTGCAAGTTGAATTAAAGCAAGAGTGGAGAAAAAATGCCCTTGCTTTCTAGTTTCTGAATTCAGTGTTTTTTCTAGGGAGTATATAGCTTTTCCTATCATGGGTTGGTTCTCCAGTTGTTTCTCTCCTTCATCTTTTTTTTTTTTTTTGTTTTTTTTTTTTCATAAAAGTTGGTTTTTTGTTTTGTGTTTTTTTTATCCTTTATTTTTTTATTTTTTGTAGGAAAATTATAGCGTTTTCTATGTAGGTTTTGTTCTCTTTTTGTTTTTCTTCTTTTTTTTTTTTTTTTTTTTGGTTTCTGCATTTGCAACAAAGGTGGATTTTGGAAGGGAGTTTTGTTAACCCCTTAGTTTCTCATATAAAAAACACAGTGGTCGGTTGACTAAGTGTTCTTGGAAGTCTTTTACTTTTTGAATCAAAAGTTTTGTTCCAACCAAGATACTCGTTTCTTGTGCTTTCTAGTTATTTTTAAAATGTAAAATTTGTTGTCAATTTCTGTAGGAGTCCTTTTTTTTTTTGTGTCAGATAAGATTAATGTCTGAATAGCCATCGATTAATACAAAAGTTTTTGTTTCCTGGGTATTTTCATTTGATTTCAAGAATGCGTTTGGTTATGTTGTTTGGATTTAATCCAGTTAACATCTGCAGTCATTTCACCAGATTGTACACATGGGTGTAAACTAAATCTATTTTTCTCTTCCAAATACTGTGTGTTGCTTGATGAATCTCAAGATTTTGTCTTTCAACAACCTGAATAGCATCGAGTGATTCATGTAGTCGACCTCATCTAGCAGGATAAGGTTTTTGTTGTTGTTATTGTTGTTGCTTTCCCAAATGTTGTGTGAAACCACTATTTTAAGAACGAAATTCTTTGCTATGCTGGGTGAAGCTTTATCTGCCATATAAATTTATGTGATCAAAGCCAATAACTAAATTTTGTTAATAAGTTGCTTCATATGTTTATAGATCGGTTATGTGTTCTAAAGAAAAATGTTTTCTAATGTTCTTGTTTAACCAATCTCAGGGAAGACACATCCTAGAAGGTTCAATAAGATTTCATCAGTGAGCATTCGTTTTACTATTTCTCAAGGTAGGAAAGGGAGGAAAAACTAAAGCCTATTAGTTTTAATTGATGGCTGATTTTATAGCATCTTCCTGACTAATCTGTGTGATGTTTTGGTTGCAGACTGAAATTTTGTATGAGCTGAGTGAATAAAAGGAGAACTATGTCATTGGTTATGTCTACAGAGTTGGCTGATGCATCATATAGGAATGCCAAGCTCTACACACTAAAGGGAACTGATGTTACACCTGATCTGTCCTCCCACAATTTTGTTCCAGATAAGCACAGAAACATGTATATCACAGATTCTTACTCCAGTGAGAGTTATGAAAAGTATTTCCGTGATTCACCATCAGAAGAACTGATAGAACCGTCTAGTTCCAGCATATCAGGAAACTCAGTTCACCCTGATGGTGCCTCTTCTTACCTTCTTAGAGCTAGTTCAGGAGCTTCTGTGATTGTTAATAACCCATTTGACAGTCGTATTCTGTCTACAAGGCGTCACAACAATGTCTATCAGTCCAGTTTTGAATCAGATTTTGTGGAAAATAGGAGCCCTGATGGCCTTGACTTTGATGGTGAAATGAGATTAAAACTACAAGAATTGGAGAGGGCTTTGTTTTCTGATGAAGAAGAGGAGGAGGAAGACATATTTGAGACTGTCCAAAGCATGGACATTGATCCTGACATGGCCGAGTGGGCCAATCCGCTTCAAGATATGCTACTTCATGACTCACCCAAGGAGTCCTCATCCTCAGATTCTTCCAATATTAGCAGCATAAGTAGCACCACCAAAGAAACTTCACAGAACTCACCCCAGACTCCCAAACAATTACTCTATGAATGTGCTAGAGCGCTTTCAGAAGGAAATGAAGAGCAAGCCACATCTATGATAAACAATCTCAGGCAAATGGTCTCGATTCAAGGGGAACCTTCTCAAAGAATTGCAGCCTACATGGTGGAAGGGCTTGCAGCTCGCGTTGCTTCATCCGGAAAATGCATCTATCAAGCATTGAGATGCAAAGAACCTCCTTCTTCGGATCGTCTGGCAGCTATGCAGATACTATTTGAGATCTGCCCGTGTTTTAAATTCGGATTCATCGCTGCAAATGGTGCGATAGTTGAGGCCGTCAGAGATGAAAAGAAGGTTCACATAATAGACTTTGACATCAGCCAAGGAACTCAGTACATAACTCTAATACAAGCACTTGCTGCAATGCCAGGTAGGCGACCTCATGTGAGATTAACCGGGGTGGATGATCCTGAGACTGTGCAGCGCTCCGTTGGCGGCATGAACATCATAGGAAAAAGGCTTGAAAAGCTGGCAGAGGAACTTGGATTGCCATTTGAGTTTCGAGCAGTGGCTTCAAAGACCTCAATTGTCTCACCATCAATGCTCAATTGTCGTCCGGGGGAAGCACTTGTGGTGAACTTTGCATTCCAGCTTCATCACATGCGTGATGAAACTGTATCCACAGTGAACGAGAGAGACCAACTTCTTCGCATGGTGAAGTGCTTGAATCCAAAACTTGTGACAATTGTGGAGCAGGACATGAACACCAACACCTCCCCTTTTCTCCAAAGATTTGTTGAAGCATACAATTACTACTCTGCTGTGTTTGACACTCTTGATGCAACTCTACCTAGGGAGAGCCAGGACAGGATGAATGTTGAAAGGCAGTGCTTGGCAAAGGACATTGTCAACATTGTGGCTTGCGAGGGCGAGGATCGGATAGAACGGTACGAAGTCGCCGGAAAATGGAGGGCAAGGTTGACCATGGCTGGCTTCACTCCATCTCCAATCAGCACAAATGTTAGAGAAGCAATTAGGAAACTCATTATTAAGCAGTACTGTGACAGGTTCAAGATAAAGGAGGAAATGGGAGCACTTCATTTTGGGTGGGAAGACAAAAACTTGATTGTTACTTCAGCATGGAAGTGACCCACATAAATTCTTTGTTGCTTGAGACTCATTGTAGTGTTGATGTAGTATTTGTTTGTTTGTTTAGTCTGTATCTATATGTTTATGTTTGGTTCAAACTCATGTATACTACTAACTTGCAACTTATGCTGATACAAACTTTCATGTGTCATACTGCATGTATGGATGAAGGTAAATGGGGGTAATATCACACATAATGCTCAGGCTTGAATTCACATGATTTCTTGTTGGCAAAATTTTTGTAATTTAACAAGATTACAGCATACAAATGAAACAAGAGAATCTGAACTATTTTTTAAGGATGTCTACAACTTTAGATACCCTGTTAAAGTTACTCTTAGTTCGTCACGATTTTTGTTTGCGCAACAGCTGGGAAAGAAGAAGATGAAGTTAGGGGAGATGAAAGAATTTGGCTATATTATTTTTTTCATTAAGAATAAAGTGGACATTTCATCATCCATTTGGAGGTGCAAATTGAAATCATGGAGGTGCAAGAAGCATTGCCCTTGAGGATAGCATATGTTGAGCCCTAGTAAATGGTGTGATTGTTCTCACATCATCAAGTGGCTATCGAAATCATTTTTATTTCACAATTGTTCAAATAACTGTTATACTTTTTAAGAGAAAACAGTAAATCAAACTTGGTTAGAATAATTTCAAATATAACAATTTGATGTGATCCAAAGTCCATATATTTTAGTATTAATGAGCTAGGAATAAACTCATAAGAAATCAATATATTATATTTAATCTAAAATTTCAAGATAATATATTTGTGTAACTTTTTATCTATAATTTGTTCTTCTTACTAATTTTTATTTAATATAAAACTTTGAATTCACCTTAAATTTTTAGTATCTCGTCAACATTATCATTATGTTAACAACCAAAATTTAGTTCTCAAATTTAACTAATGTGGGAGGAACTTATAGATATAAAGAAAGAGATACTTGATTCATGATTAAAGATCGGTGTAACACTTCTAGGATGATACTAAAATTCATATTGTTAAATACTTTAAACATAAAAACAATGAATTCATTCACCAAGAAATATGAGAAATACATTGTTCAAAAATATAAAACTAATATTTTAAAGAAATGTTTACGGATGAGAAAAACTTTTTTTTTTTCTGAAAAATACTTAAAACAACTAAGGAAAACTTCTCTCCTAAGAACTGCTCACATAACAATCCTCAATATTGTGCGTCTTCTCGACCTATACTATCATATGCTCTTGTGAAAAATCACAACCATCACAGTCAAACACAAATACAACAAACAAAAGAGTAAGCTAATATAAAAATATATAAAGTACAATTTGAAACTACAAGTACTTTATTATCACAATTTATCCACATAATTTACTAAGTTTCCAATACACACAGTAATACGTATACATTAGCGAACATTGTCTCAACCTAAGGTCTCATACTACATAGAATCATAGGTTTACATAGAACCACTATGAGCTCACATAGACCTATCAATTGCTCATATGAAATTGTCAATTGTTACACTCATATAGTTTTCAGCCTTTCGTCTACTCGGAGTTATCCACTATTTCGTTCACATAAAGCTTCCAAACATGTTTTTTCACAAAGCTTAAAAGATATCTCAACCTACACAAGGTTACCGACTATGACACTCACACAGAGCTTACCAACCACTCACTCACACAAAGCTAAAATTCATGTTCACACAAAGACTTGCATAGAGTCATAGGTTCACACAGAACCACTATGAGCTCATATAGAGCTACCAAATATCTTGCTCATATGAAACTGCCAATTGTTACACTCAGAGTTTTCAGCCTTTCATCCACTCAGAGTTATCCAGTGCTTCACTCACACAGGGCTTTCAAACATGTTTTTTCATAAACCTTAAAAGATATCTCAACCCACACAAGATTACCAACTATGGCACTCACGCAGAGCTTACCAACCATTCACTCAAATAAAGCTAAAATTCATGTTCACACAAAAACTTACAAACTCCACCCTTGCTCATACGGAAACTTACAGAGTCCACAAGGTATCACTGCCCACACAAGGTTGCTTACACAAAGCCCTCCTTTTGTTGAGACACATAACATGTCATTCATATAACCTTACCTCACATACACATAAAACCATATTTAACAACAACGATTTATAACACATAAACACTAGTGAACATAAATAAGAATACAATTCATTTAAATTAGGTTTAGCACAAACTTACACACTCAGTGCATATAAACACATTTATCAATCACAAAAACTCCCCTTCTTAACGTGCCATACTCTATCATGCCATTATCCCACCAACAATCCAACTCTGAAGTACCTTTCACAGTAAAAATTTAACTTATCAGAACTAAAACCACACAGTTAAGACATTAAATAACATATAGCAATATCATGAATGCAGTTCAACACATAAACCATGGATAAAACCTGTTATATAGCATGCGTGTTGCCACATCACAGTACATGAACACAAATTACCTATCAACAAATGAAAGAAAGACTAATTTTTTACCTTTACTTGGACACCCAATGTTTCAATTAAACTCTTCAAACTTCACTCTCACATTCCTCCTTTGTTTTCCTTCAAAATTACTCATGCTTCTACTAGACCATTGCATTGCTTGATTTGAATGTCCCATCAGTACCTTCAACTCGCCTATTTATAGGGGAAACCTCAACCCAAAGTTTGGTTTATCTTGTCCAAGATTCAAGGGAAAAACAAATCAAAGAAAATCGTTTAGAGCCCTATATTCTTAGGCCAAATTTGAATAATATACTCTTTTTTTAATGAATACATTTTATGGAATATGTTTATAATATTCTTAATTAGATAATTCTTTACTAAATTTCATGTCTCTTATCATATTCCCTGAAAAAAAAATGCATTTTCATTTTTAAAATCCCTTGTTTGTGCCCAATGAGACTTCCAACTCACGCAATGTCCATTCACTACAACTCTACTTGCCCAACAAAAACTCAATACATAAGCTCTATAGATTTTAATTTTGTTGGCTCCCATTTGTACGTGAGCCGCACCAAATGTTCAAGATTGTAATGCTCACCAAATTTTATATCATCTAGCGTTCAACACCAAGGTGGTTGTGCCCAATGACACTACGTAGTTCAAAATCTGTTTATTGACTTCCATGTGATCTATTTGGTGTAGGAAATTAAGTCAGAATTAGTTAATTGTTTTGTTAAAAACTATTTTCTATTTGTAACCGTGTGTACTGTTACATTGGCTTACCTATATAAGGGATAATGTTGCTTGAATAAAAGTGTGCTTTTATCATAGTTTACTCAGATATATGCTTTTGTTCCATTCTCTGACTTGTGTTTTAATATGGTATTGAGAGTAAGGTTTGAATGAGTGGCCTGTGTAGTGAATGGGAGCTATCTTGATAGTCCAAGATCGAGTTTATTGGAATCAAGAACAGTGTGTGATCTGCAAGATTCATTCAGCAAACAAAGAAAGATGGCTGGTAATGGAAGCATCATCCAAGGGGCACTACCTGTGTTTGACGAGACACTGTTTGATGATTGGAGAATCAAGATAAGGCCAATCTTTGGGTATCAGGATGTGTCAGAGGGGATTCTGGTTGGTATTGAAGATCCAGGGCGAAAGGCTAGTGATGAGGAGAAGAAGGCTTTCAAGAATTGCCAGAAACTTGATGATAAGGCCAAGTTTTTGTTGTATAAGTGTGTAAGTTCTAGAATCTTTAACAAGATCTCGAAGGCAAAGACTGCTAAAGAGGCATGGGAGATTCTTGTCCAAATGTATGGAGATTATGACAAGAACAAAAAGGCGAAACTACACACGATAAGAAGAAAGTTTGAGCTTCTTCCGATGGAAGAGAATGAGACCATTGTAGAATATTTTGACAAGATTCAGGAGTTGGTTAATGCCATGAGGGCATGTAAAGAGAGCATCACAGATCAATCTGTGGTCGACAAGATCTTGAGGACGCTTCCTCAACGATTTGATCATCTGGTGGTGACCATTGAAGAAACGCGTGATCTTGACTCAATGGACTTAGAAGATTTGTAGCATTTATTGGAAGCTCACGAGTGTAGAATCAATGAGCGAAAAAAGATTCAAGAACTAGCTCTTCAAGCAAGAACTAGCTATAAAGAAAGGAGTAAAAAAGGATGGTCAGAAGACTGGCAGAAAGATGGAGGCTAATAAGATGAAATGGAAGTCAGTAGTTGATTCAAGAGAGGGCAATCAGAAGGAAAAATCCTCTAGCGATGATGAGAAGGAATGGAAGTTTGACAAGAAGAATGTGCGGTGTTATAAGTTTCAATAGATGGGACACTTTGCCCGTGAATGTCGCAACGATGATGGAGTGAAAGGCAATAAGAGTCAGGTGCATCTTGCTAAAGAAGAAGAGTTGTTCGTCTGAAGTAGTGACACTGATGGCACAAACAGAGATAGTGAGTAACAATGAGTCTTTATGGTATATGGATTCGGGTTGCTAAACTCATATGACCGGGAGGAAGGACTGGTTTGTGAAGATTCAAGAACCACCCTCACCTGGGAGGATCAGGTTTGTTGATAATAGCAGCCTAACAGCAGAAGGAGTGGGAAAGGTTGTTTTGAGGGATCTTGATGGAAGGGAGATTATAGTAGAAAATGTGTTATATGTGCCAAGCTTGAAGACAAATTTGATGAGTCTTGGGCAACTTCTTGAAAAAGGGTTGTCAATGAAGATGGAGGACAATTGCTTGAATGTGTTCGATCAGTACAAAAGAACAGTAATTCAAGCCAAGCTGTCCTAGAATCAGACTTTTCAGATTGGGATGAAGACTTACATTAGTGTTTCTCTACCACAGAAGCTAAGGCGAAATGGTTGTGGCATCAAAGATTTTGCCATCTTAATTTTAGATATTTGCATCAGTTAGAAAGCAAACAAATTGTTTATGGTCTACCCAAGATCAGTGTTCCAGAAGAGGTGTGTAGAGATTGTGTGCAGTGCAAACAAACTCGTAGAAGTTTCAACAAAGGGTTACCCATGAAGACCACCAAGAAATTGGGGCTGGTTTATTCTAACGTTTGTGGTCCCATACAAGTCGAAACACCTGGAGGTAACAAGTACTTTTGTACTTTTATTGATGATGCTACAAGAAAGACATGGGTGTATCTTGTTAAATAGAAGAGTAAAGTGTTTGATGCATTAAGAAGATTCAAGAAAATGGAAGAGAAGCAAAGTGGGATGACTGTGAAGGTGTTACAAACGAATGGAGGTGGAGAATATACCTCCAATGAATTCATGGATTTCTGTGAAGAAGAAGATTTGGTGCACGAAGTCAATCCCCCTTATACGCCAAAACATAATGGTTGTGCCGAAAGGAAGAATAGGAGCTTGATGAACATGGTAAGGTGCATGTTACATGGGAAGAAGTTACCTCAATTCCTTTGGGGAGAAGTAGTAAGCACTACTTCATATGTGTTGAACAAGTGTCCCACTAAGCGTTTGCAGGAATTGACACCTGAGAAGGCTTGGAAAGGTGTGAAACCGAGCGTGTCACACCTTAGGACTTTTGGCCTATGAAGCTCAGACACGGACACGGATATGGACACGACACGGACACGAGGAAACGTCTAATTGAAAAAGTGTAGGACACGGATACGACGATATATATATATATATACTTTTAGTCCAACGATCAATTAATACTGAGTTTACTGCCTCAAAAATAGATGAATGTTCAACTTGTGCCTTTCCTTTCCTTCATGTTGGTATATAATCTTCCTCACATCTTCAATCATTGAATCCCACATCTCATACACTAAATGAAGAGTAGTCATATCCGTATCTGTTTTTTAAGAACATCATAAATAGGGACAGTAAAAGCAAGTATATAGTCAACCTTCATCCACCAATTATCATTCAATAAAGTTTCTTTGACTGTTCGTACATTATCAACATTATCCTCTTTAAAATACGAGACACATATATATTATAAAATATATTAATTATATAATTATATATAAATTAATGTAATAGAAATTAAATTATTTAAATATAAAAAATAAAAGA
>Ga0099822_1005643_pt1 | contig 16326 bp, 6 predicted proteins | sample CowpeawhiteBW_FD_76839 | JGI IMG/M metagenome (GOLD analysis project Ga0099822, IMG submission 76839) | Root nodule microbial communities of legume samples collected from California USA - Cow pea white BW | ecosystem: Host-associated > Plants > Roots > Nodule | place: USA: California | collected...
ACAAGTTCTTGGTTTGGTTTGGAATTGTTTGGTCTGGTGATATGAAAGTTATTTGCAGGTAAATTGAATGGAAAGGAAAATGGTAAAATAGAAAAATCATTAAAAAAAATCTGACTTACTATGGCGTAGTTTGCACTGCCTATCATAGTAAGTCTGACTTACTATGACTGACTTACTATGACATATTTCTACAGTGTCATAAAAAGCGTGCATTTTCTATGACTCCTGAAACTATGACACCAGAATACTTGTCATAGTAAGTTCGTTTTACCTGTCATTATAAGCCCATTTTCCAGTAGTGAAGGTATGTAACTCTCTCTACAGTTGGGTTTTATCTTCCTCGCCCCATATTCACTCATGGACAAACTATATGTAACAATTTCTAGAGTGAAATAGAAAAGAAGATTAGATTGAAAATACTAATTAGGGATGAAGATGAACATGTAGCTAACCACTACAACTACAAATGTGGCTTACAAATAAATATTTAAAAGTATTTGATAAGAGGTATACAAATTAATCTTATACTATTCCGGTTATTTGTCAATTATTTTATTATATTCTTTTGTTTTTTTAATCCAATTTTAAATTTAATAAAGTTATATCAATTTTATATTGCAAATTATAACGGTCTTCTGATCCATGAAATCAATTAGAAGTTTTGTATAGATGTTCATAACATGTACATATATAAATGTTCAAAATGTTAAAAATTTATATTGGACAAAATAATAATTATTACAATTAATATTGTTATAATTCTGGATGTTCATAATTATTACATTTATTTATAAACATGATAAAATTGATATCTCGTATTTTAAATCATATTTATCAATACAGTTAATATCTATTTTTAATTTTTTTCATTTACTAAAAAACAAAATTCATTCATCTAAAAAATATCTCGTGCGTTGAACGTGCCAAAATTTTTAGTTTTGTTTATAAGCAACTTGATGATTCATTTTTCTTGATTCTTTTACAAAAACGTTTTTGTGATTTTCTAGATCTTCTTTGGAAGTGTAACCAAGTCCAACTTTGCTAGAATTCACTCTTTGAGAACTTAATATTGAATCAAGATTTTTTGAAGAATTTAAACTTTTTATTATTATTTTCTCAAATTTGAAAATTTCATTTTCGATGTGGGAGCAATTTTCACAAGGTTTAAATATTTGTTAATTTTTAGAGATTAATTTGTACTTGTCTAAATCTATTTTTGAATCATCATTTTCCTTCTCCAAATGACTTAATATATTTTCTAATTCTTGGAACTTTTGTTTTAAAGAACCATGCTTTTTCACTAAGCGATTAAAATTCACATAAATTTTTCACTAGGCAAAAATAAGACAAATAAAAGTGAAAAAAAAAAGAGAACAAAACAAGGGGCATCATATCTTATGAAATACATTATTTTCCTGTGAATTAAATTTTTTTTGAGAAAAACAATCATGATTTGAAGTGATGCGTTGTCATGTTTCTTTATCCAAAGAAAAGTAACTATCTTTTGCTACCCCATTTGAGCTTTTAAAAATATTTCTTTCAAATTACCCTAAACAAGGATCACCCTCACATTGAGATTGAGGAGGGTTGATATAATGTTTGCATTTGTTTCATCCGACTGGTAGTTCACCATTACGAAAATATCAAAAAAGAAAAAGAAAGAAATGATATGGTTATATCAAGAAAAGAAAAAATTGGAGAATGGGTATAAAAGGTCAAAATTAAAAAAAATGGTGAACAAAAAGAAGTCAAACAAATATTGGATGAAACATTATTCAAATATCCTTGTTCCAAACAATCCTCACATCAACTTTTTGGGCCTTTACTATCATTTACTTCCATAACCCTAGCCTTGGCCACAATACAAGCCTAATAAAGTCCACACAGATTAAAGGTTGGTTGTTATCTTTCAATGGTTTTAATTTAGAAGAAAATTGTGATTTGCGAATAGGTTTGTTCTAAAAAATGATGAAAAAAAGATTGAAAAAGTGTGCTCAGAGATTTGCTTTTAAACACTAGGGCAGTTATTTTTTTGGGTAACATGTTTTCAAAGCTTCAAAATTATCATGGGCAATCAGGCAATTAAGCTAAATTTGGGTTGTCCCCTTTCAACTCAATCTTCATGGAATTTCATCTTTGCTCAACCTTAAGATATTATATCTTTATCAATCCCAAGCCCAAACTAGGATACTCACTTTGTTTTTAATTCATATATTCCCATCATTCACTCTAAATTAGGACATTTATTTACATTGAAGATTGTGATTACATTAGGGACAACTTGTAGATCCCGTCATTTTTCAATCTCCTCAATTAGGAAAAGTCAAACACATTTTTGCACAATAAGACCATCCTAGGCTCTCATACTAGGGGAAAATTTTTGAAGTCCCCATCATTTCCTGCATATCATCAATAACTAAGGAAAGCCCAAACACATTTTGTGCCACGAGACCAATTCAAATTGGGGCAAGTTCCTACTTAATCTTCATCACCTCATCCAAACCTTTTCAAGCCCTTGGCAATTTCAGGCATGTCATTCAAATAGTGTTTCAAAAGAAATGATTAAAAAAAGTTTCGTTAGTAAACTGATTAGACCAAAGAAATGATTTGGAAAACTAATTGAAATTTCAAAAGTAGAATGATTTCATGAATTCAAAATAACAATGAAATGGGGATCAATTTGATCTTGTTTTCAAAAAAATGCAAATGAAAAATTCATACATTTTCTTACATGAGTCATTCATCTTTTAGAATAAAATATTTCCCACCTTCCCGATCAAAACCCTTTTCACTCATATGAATGATTATCGAATCATTTCGTTTTAGAATGAAGAAAATTAAAAAAAAAATACACAATTTTTTTTTTATGATAGTCCTCTTCATTCGTATGAATGACCAATATACCCTAAACTTAGTTTCCACACTGGCCCCCAAGCCCAGTTCCCATATTGGCCCTCAAGCCTAGTTCCCATACTAGCCCCCAAGCTCGATTTTCACACTAGTCCTCAAGCCAGGTTTTCACATTGGTCCCCAAGTCCAGTTTCCACACTGGTCCCCAAACCCAATTTCCACATTGGCCCTCAAACCCAGTTTCCACACTAGCCCCTAAGCCCAGATTCCACATTGGCCCCCCAAACCTAGTTTTGTATAGTCTCAAGCCCAGTTTTTTCTAGCCTCTAAGCCTAGTTTTCCTTGCTATCAAATTAAAATAAAGAAAAAAAATGAAAAGAAGTAAACTTCGCTCATGCATCCACGCATTCACATATGCATCATCATATAGGCTCAAAAAGAAAATCATAACATGTCATGCATCATCACATCATGTCATCCATCATACTCCACAAAATCATTGAAAATCATTTCCAAAAAAAATAATAAAAAAATCAGCAATGACAATTTTTCTATGTAAGTCTCACAAAAGTTAGGCATTCACGTAGTTTTTGTCGACACTTCAAGAGCAAAATCCAGGTTTTCCTTTTATACATCAAGACTCTCTACGAGGCAATGGTCATTGATTTCCTTATGCTTACATCAAGATCCTCTGCGAAGCAATGTTCATTGCTTTCCTTATGTTTACATTGAGGCCCTTTGCGAGGTAATGGTCATCGATTTTTTTACATTAAGACACTCTGTGAAGCAATGGTCATTGATTTCTTTATCATATCGGGGCCATTTGAGAGGAAATGGTCATCAATTTCTTTACATTAAGGCTCTCTATAAGGCAATAGTCATTATTTTCTTCTCTTTGGATATATACCCTTTCCTCGAGATTAGTCTAATCTATTTTCAAAAAGTCAAAAAAGAAAATAATAAAACAAAGTGGTTTGTCATATTGTGACCCTCTACATGTTAATGGTCACTGAATCTTTTGGATATAGACCATCTCCTCGGGATTGGTCTAATCTTTTCTCAAAAAGTCAAAAAAAGAAAACATTTCGAATCGGGACCCTCTACATGGTAATGGTTTATTCTTTTTTTCAAAAAGTCAAATTTACAAAAAAAAAAGTCAATTTTCAGATCGAGACCCTCTACATGGTAATTGGTCATTGAATCCTATGAATAGAACCTCTCCACAGAATTGGTCTAATTTAGTTTTATACAAAAGTAAAAAAAAACAAAAAGAAATTGGTGTGAGATCCTCTACTTGGTAATGGCCACCTACTTTTTTTCTTTCAGATATAGACCATCTCCTTTGGAATGGTCAAATTTGTCTTCAAATGTGTCTTATTTCGAAATCCGAACGAAATTAATGTTTTTATCTTTATTATCTTTTATTATGATAATATGAAAAAGTAAACTTTCATATTATCTAGTAAAATCTAAGTAAAGAGGAACAACTGTCAACACCAAATTTCGTCCGAGTGAATAAATTTATTTTCGAAAAAAAATAAAAATAAAAATAAAAAAATGTTTTGAGTTAATGGTAAATAAAAAAGTGAAATAATTATTTTCTTCAAAGATTTTAAAACTTTAATTTTAGAAAAAAGAAAAGAAAAAAAAAAGATGAAAGAAATAAAAAAAGAAGGAAAAAAGAAGGAAGAGCTCAATTTGTTATTAATTATCGCACTCTTTTTCATGAGCCCAACAACTCAAAATATTTTCTACCCTTTGTTCTTGAAAGAAAAGTTAGTGATATGGTTCTAATAATTAGAAGCAATATTTCTTCAAATGGTTATAATCAATATTACTAATTGGGATTGATTTTGTGCTCTTATTTTTTAATGGTTAGAATCAATATTACCGATCTTGTGCTCTAATTTACTATGATTTGATTCTCCTAATGTGTTGCTATCATGACCAATTCCTTCCTTATATTGTTCGTTACAATTAAGGTTGGGATTGCAATGATATTGTAATGTGTGAATATAAATATGCACTCTGTCATGGGATCGGAAAAAAAAATATTCTCTACACCTATTCTTTTTTCCTAATTACCACCCACACACACCTCTTTGGAATGTACGAAAAAAAAAGGTAGTTGTAATGTCCGGTATGAGAGGATGAGATTGATATAGAAGAAGAGATACTGAAACATTTTGAAGGTATGTCAATCTCAACTTCTTTCATCTTTTGATTTGTATTTTCTAATTTTCATTATTTTTTTTATCATAAAAAAATATCTTTGCGTCACATGATACTTATTTTAAAATTTCATTTTTTTCTTCTAAAAAATATATAAAGATCTAAATATAAATAAATATTTTTCTTTGTTTTCTCTCTTACATCTATCAAGTTGCCCATGTCGCATCGCAATGACATCCAAATCCACTTTCAAATAAATAAAAAAAATTATTTTTAGTGTCTGTCCAACCGCTCGCGTCGAGTGACACAAATTTTAAAATAATTCCAAATACTAAAAATTTAAATAAAGAAGATTTCAAAATTATCAAAAGAAAAATCAAATCATTTTCCAAATAGTTTTCCGAATAGTTTTTTCACAAAGAACTACGTAACCTTGATTCTCCATTGTGAATGGAGATACATAGGAGCAAGGATTAATCCTCGTCGGGTCTTAAAAAACCAAAAAATTATTTTTGTTTCTTTTGTACATCTATTTATATTTATTTTTTTTGGGAAAATAAATATTTTGAAAAAACCACATAACTTTTGCATATTTAATTAAAGGTACCGTCTTAGGACGAACGTTGTAGGGTGTTAATACCTTCCCCACCCTCCCAAACCTAAAATTTGGTTTTTTGTAGACCTTGTCTTATTTTTTTCGTTTTTTCGTATTTTTCCAAAATAAACTATGGTGGCGACTCCAAACTCGATTTTTTCAAATTTTATTTTAGGTTCGTCGTCCCGTCGCGATTTTGGTTGGGACACTTTGCTAATGGACAATCGGTCTTTACATGTCCTATCTTTCCACATCCATAGCATTTGTATCTTGATGTAAAAAAAAAATTGTTCTCTTTCTTCTCTTGTCGCTTTTTCCTATTTTTCATAAATGAGAAAAGCGTATTACAGGTAAGGAAATGTCAATGTCAGAAGACTCACTTTCATTATTGTCATTTTCTTCATGTAATTTTTTTGCTTTTAATAAAATGGTCTTGACGGTTGCTTTGTGAGGTCCTTTGATTCTGAATTGTCGTGACCTCTTTTTGTCAATTTCTATCTAATTACTTAAGAATCTTCATGCTTAAGTCTTTGTTTATGAAGCTTTTTCCAAGTGGATCTAGATGATTGACTATGTGAGTGAACCGAGTCTGAAAATCACTTATGCTTTCATTCTGCTTCATTTGAAGTAATTCATATTCTTGGAGGATTGTGTTCTTTCGAGCTCTCTTTACTTCGTTTGTTCCTTCGTGTGTTACTTCAACCGTATCCCACATCTCCTTCGCCGACTTACATTTTAATATCCTGTAAAATTCGTTAAGAGTAACAGCAGGTACTATAGCGTTTTGATCTCTTACATCATATTGTACTCGTTTGTTTTCATCTAGCATCGATTGGTGGAATATTTTTTGTGTGGGTCCTTCAGCAAGCATCACCATTAGGAAATAAGGGTCATTTAATACTGCATCCACAACTCCAAAGTCAAAGATTTGAAAAATAATTTCCATTCTCGCCTTCCATAAGGGTTAGTTATCACCTTCAAAGAGAGGTGGTTGGTTGATTGAAGCTCCTTCCTTGTACATCTGATTCTGAAAAGACATGTTAAAAGAAATAGTGAAACAACTTATGACACCAAGCTTTGATACCACTTGTTATACAAATGGCATCAAGAAGAGGGTTGAATTGATGCTTTAAAAAAAATTGTCTTGATGTCTATACTTAAAAAAAATACATTTTCTTTTGTTTTATTAATTAAGTGTGTTACCTAAACCAAAAAAAGAGGTAACGGAAAGAAGAAATTCACACAATTATTTAAATTGGTTTGGGTATAACCAACCCTACATCCAGTTCTCAATCACCTCAATGTGAGAATGAATTTTTATTCAATTAATAATTCAAAGATGATTTTTAGGAGAAGATGTCGTCATAGAATACTTGATTTAAAAAAAAGTTTCAATTCAAAAGATATTTTATTTTTGAAAATCTGTAGAAACATAATTGAATTAATTAAAATAAAACCAAATAAATTCGAAAATCAATTTTTATTCTTTGCAGAAAAGATGATTTTTAGGAGAAGATATAGTCAGAGAATACTTTATTTTAAAAAAAAGTTTCAATTCAAAAGATATTGTTATTTTTGAAAAAACTATAGAAACATAATTTAATTACGTTTTAACCTTAATTGATTATGCAAGTGAAAAAATGATTTCACTTGTGAAGAGAGATTATTTGACTGATAATTCCTCTTATGCTTCATCTTTATCTAAAGTGACTTGACATCCTAAATAATCTATATCTTTATCTTGAGCTTTCCTTAATCTTATAGTATTTTTGCTTGAGTATCCATCAAAATCTTTAGCTTTCAAAGAGATAGCGGTTACATCCATTTTGCTAACAACATAAGGGTTGTTATGATGACAAAGACAAAGACAATATTAGAAAGAGATTAATAGGTATGGTGTATTTAGCAGTTCCAAAACCCACCTCTATCTATACACAAACTCTAGAGCTATTCTTCTCGCTCCTCTACATTGCTTCCCTTACTTTATTCTCAGTCGTCGATCTTCTTGTTTCAATTTTTTAGCAATTTTGGTGCAAGTTTTTAAAATATTTCCACAGAGGGAAAGTCGTTGGGAAATGGTACGACTTCATTATGAAGAAGTCATGCTAATATAAGAAGACTTCTACTAAAATGACTCGAAGTCGTGCAAAAATGGAAAGACATTCCTATTAAAATAAAGTTGCATCATAATCATACAATTTTAATTAACCTGCTTCAAAGTCGTGCCATATTAGCACGACTTTAGTGTTGTAATTTTAATGAAGAAGTCGCACTACAACAAATTTCCAGATTTGCAGGGAACAATCCCTAGCTAATCCCTCGCTGATCCCTCGCAAAACAATTTAGCGAAGGATTAGCGAGGAAACAGCAAGGACACTAAACCTTAGCTAAATTATAGGTAGCTAATTAGCGAGGGAACTACTCCCTAACTAATCCCTGGCTAATCCTTAGCTAATCCCTAGCAAACTACTTGAAGCAAATCTCTAGCTAATTCCTAGCAAACAGTTTGTAGCAAATCCCTAGCTAATCCCTAGCAAACGGTTTGTAGCAAATCCCTAGCTAATCCCTAGCAAACTATTTGTAGCTAATCCCTAGCAAAATGTTTGTAGCAAATCTCTAGCTAATCCCTAGCAAGCTATTTGTAGCAAATATCTAGCTAATCCCTATCCAAACGGTTGTAGCAAATCCCTTACTAATCCCTAGCAAAATATTTGTAGCAAATCCCTAGCCAATCCTTAGCAAACTAATTGTAGCAAATCCCTAACTAATCCCTAGCAAAATGTTTGTAGCAAATCTCTAGCCAATCCCTAGCAAATTAATTGTAGCAAATCTCTAGTTAATCCTTAGCAAATTATTTGTAGCAAATCTCTAACTAATCCCTAACAAAGTGGTCGTAACAAATCTTTGGTTCATCCCTAACAAGTGATTGTAGCTAAAAAGTTCTTTTAAATTTGTTTATACCAATTTGTGAAGGCTTAATCCTTCCAAAGAACTATTTAGTCAAATTAACAAATTAACTTAATCTTCACTTTAATACCTATTTATGCATTTATATTCTAATCACAATATATTTATCGTATGCATTAATATATTTCTCTTCTCTATCAAAATATATGTACGCTCAATAAAGCCATAGTTGGGGATGTCGATGGTTTTGTGCAAAATGGTGATTGAGTAATAGGAAGAAGAAATATAAGAAATGATGACATTATAAATACACTTATATTAAATAAACAGTTGTAAACAACTCACACTGAGTACTGAATTATGATTCCATGAAGAAGGAGTAATTAACTTTTCTTGCCAGTTTTCAGTATAAATACATTATACTAATATTAATATGAAATAAATAATATTTATCATTTATGCTTGGGTAATGATGAACTGAAAAAAATGAAGAGTCTTCAACCCATGCATTCCACAGATTTTGTCAAAGAAAAATTCCTGCATAAACAAATCAACACAATTCAGATTGCATATATACAAAATAAAAACAAGCCTATGAAGAATCACATTCAACTTTCGGCTCAGTCTGCTAAAAAAACCTAATTGATCATGTTCTTAATTTTTGTATGAATGTTTATTGAGAAATTCATGCTAAAAATTGAAAGATTAATTAATAGTACCTAAGTTAGGACTGTGGATGTACATGTCCTTTATCCTTTGAGCAACTTGAACGCTCTCGGTGCGTATCTTTTTCTCTTCAGAAGTTGGTTTCAATTTCTTCAGAAGTTGAAGACACTATCACTAAACATAACATACATACACGTACATAAGCGTGGTACCAATAAGGTTTCTAAGGCTTAGTGGTACTGGTACTGGTGTCTCAAATGAGTGTGTGCTTCTAAGAAATAAAACACTATCGAAATAAAACATGGGATACCCCAAATTAGTTGGAGTCTAGAGTTGACCAAATGAGTGAGCAAGATACGCGAGTGCTCCTACAAGGGGTGAGTTAATGTATGTGGCTGGCTCTGATTTCTTATAATCTAATCGTTCATTTGGGAACCTATCATGTTGGTCCGGTCCACCAACAAGAGCCCCCACTAGAATGTTTAGGTTAAGGGATTGTGAATTCATCACACCGAAGCCTGCACGACATTGGATCTTTCCAGGGTGTACACCAATGGACGGTAAAGATGAACCCCTGTGGTGTATCCTTCTTGGGTACCTTGGACCATACCCCACCATGTACGACATCTGTAAGGGGGGTTCTCTCCAAGCAAGTAATCCACCTGCAAATACAATAATTAAAATAATCAACTTTAGTTAACAACACCATTACACTTTTTAAGACACATTTTATTCAAATGACTATGGCACATAGGTAGATGCTTCAAGTTAGTTTTTTTTTCTTTTTTCCCAACCTGTTTTTGCTATTGACCGGAGCCTCTTTGGTGTTACTGCGATTCCACCACAGTTAACAACCGTATGAGCTGAGGTCAAGTATTTGGCGTATGTTAACAGCAAGAAGGAGGTGGATGTGACATATTGCATGTTGCTATCACTCATCTTGAAAAGAAGACCACATAGTATAACAAGAAAGTAACTGTTACAATTTGGACCACAGAGACATGTTTCCACTAGGAGCGAGTAAAAATGAACTTCACCTGGGGTATAATGGATGGAAGAGAAATAGGTCCCAAGAATTAGGGAACAAACGAAATTGTCTACATAGCCCTTATAGTCATGAAGGGATTATACCCTTTGAACGAAGAATTCCTAAAACCAGGAAAACAAAAACTGTAAATTAGAAAACATTATGTTTCTAGTTTTGTTTGCAGTACAGTGAAGGATAGAAACCTTGGAAAGAAGTATTCTTGCTCCAACATGCTTGTTATCCCACCCAAAGGTGTTGTCAAACTCTACAACTCCAAGGATCTGGCCATTAACTTTAATGTAGTTTAGGTACATTGGATTCTTGGTAGCCTTGTGCAGCCAGGCAGCACCCCACAATAGCTCATCCTACCATATTATTCACCAAAACAATTTGAGTAATGAGTATGTCTCGTCTTGCTAAACTGAACATCCCTTAAAAGTTAAAAGCTTACCTGATAACCAGAGTAACAACAGTAGAAGGGGCACACAAAGGGTTTCAAGGCATTGTTGTAGGACCTCCTGTACTTATCAGCAAACTGGAATACCTAAACCCACAAACAAAATACAGTGTTCAGATTTAATGAAGAGCAATTTTCAAAGGGTTGAGCAACTTGACCCAAAACATTACAACAGATAAAACACCATATTGTAACAATTATTCTATCATAAATAACTGTGTTGTTCGCTCCAATTTTTCTATAATTATCTGAGGAGGGTGAAGCGAAAAGGTTGGTTACATTTAGAAAAGAAGCGACGAAAAAAAGCTAAATACTCTCCCTTATCCAACAACGATAGCAAAACTAGTTGGAAGTCATTTTCATTCACTTTTACTTTATAAATAAACGAATATTCAAAACAAAATTAAAAATGCGTATTAGAAAAACAAATAAAAACCTTCTACGATCCTTTATACAACACAGGGCAGAGAAATAATTAAAACACATTCACAGTTGAGCAGGATCAATGTGTATCCTCTTTTGTCCTTACAGCTACTAATAGCAACAATACAATCGTAGGGAGCAAAATCAGCCATGGATTGAATGATATGTATAAGAATTCAGGTATTCACTAAGTTAAAATGCACTTGGAAGAAAAGCCGACAAATACACACACACTAAATCCTAAATACATCTTTAAAACAACACTTTAATGCATATAAATACCATAAAAGATACATTGCATTTCATAATCGAAAAAATAATCAATAATCACAGCTAAAAACAAGTCAACCGTTAAAATAACTAATAAAAGCCGAAAAATCAAGCAAACATCATCATGCACAAGCAACCAAACACACGAAATCGTTCAAATTAAGCAAAGGATAAAACTCCTAAAACAAAGAGAATGTGTTTGTGCGTGTAAGGAATAAAAGTGTGTGTGTGTGTGTGAGTAAGAGAGAAAGAGAAAGAGAAACAAGCAAAGGAAGGAGAAAGTTGAAAGTAAGAAGAAGAGAAAAATGCAAGAACCTCGGCGACAGTGACGAATGGATGACGAATTTTGAGGAGGCAGTTCTTGCGGAGCTCCCATGGCTGTGAATCCCTAGGAGGAGAAGCGACGCGATTGTGGTTCAGAGAAAAAGAAATCAAAAAGCAAAGGAACGAAGGAAGTGTGCAGTGTTAATACTCTTCATGTTAACTAAAGGGACAATACCAAGACCCATCAACGTCTTTTTTTTTTTCATTTTAAACTATGTAATTAATTACTATTGTTCAGTGCTGCTTGCGAAAAGTGCAAGGAAACTAAACAAAATAACAGTGTTTTTATTAATTCTTCTAATATAAATATTTAATTTTTAAATGAATTTTTAAGTGTATAATTATATTAAGTTAAATATTTGTATTTTATAAATAAAATACATGCATACAATTCGTTTTTATTTATAATGTATCATAAATAATTTATTTCATATTTAAAATGTTTAAAAATTAAATAATATAAAAAAAATTATACCATAAATATAATAATATGTAACAATTTAAATTAATTAATATCCCTTTTATTTGAATAAATTAACATATAAAATATAAAAAAGCAGCATAAAGATAATAAGTAATTATCAAAATAATAATTAATCATTTGATTTTAAATATAATTAATAAGATTTTTTTTAATACCTTTTATAATAATATTTAAACGGAAAGAAATATATTGTATTAGTTAAATTTTAGTTATTATTTTAATATATATATATATATATAAATACATAATAAATATAATTAACAAGTAAAAGATTAATTTATATAATAATAAAATATATTTTGATAATTTGTTAATATGTTGATAGTTTTTAAAAATTTATTTAATAAATTCATATTTTATAGAATAGTTTGTATATTATTATTTTTAATTACAAATTCAATTTATTACCTTTGGATTAGAAAAAAATCATTAATCATAATTAATTAGCTATCATATTATGTTGTATCTAATTCCTAATTAATTAGCTACAAATTAGTTACCATATTATGTTGTGTTTAATCCCTAACTAATTAGCTACAAATTAACTACCATATTATGTTGTGTATAATCCCTAACTAATTAGCTATAACTTAGCTACAATATTTATGTTGTGTTTAATTCCTAACTAATTAGCTACAACTTAGCTACCATATCATGTTGTGTATAATTCGTAACTAATTAGCTACAATTTAGCTACAATATTTATGTTGTGTTTAATCCCTAACTAATTAGCTACAACTTAGCTACCATATCATGTTGTGTATAATCCCTAACTAATTACCTACAACTTAGCTACCATATTATGTTGTGTCTAGTCCCTCGCTAATTAGCTACAACTTAACTACCGTATTTGTGTTGTGTTTAATCTCTAACTAATTAGCTACAACTTAGCTACCATATTATGTTGTGTCTAGTCCCTCGCTCATTAGCTACAACTTAGCTACAATTTTAGTTTGTCGCTAATCCTTTGCTAATTAGCGACAAATTAGCGAGTAAAATTTTCCCTCGCTAATTTCCCTCGCAAATTAGCAAATTTCTTGTAGTGTCGTTCAGAGACGACATGACTTCAGCGTCAGCAAATTAGTAAATGGTAAAAATGATTTATTTTTTATTTAGTTAAATAATAAAAATGAGAAAGGGTTAAATATGTTTTTGGTCCCTTAACTTTTAATGAAATTTGAAATTAGTCCCTCTCCGAAACCTTAACCCAATTTAGTCCTCCAACTTTACAAATGTTTGGATTTAGTACTTTTGACAAAATTTTGTCAAGTTTATTTGACGTTTCAATTGTGTTTCAAGATAGTTTCTTAGCTAACATTGAAGTGGAAATGTGTCAAGCGGGGTAAACAACTCAAATGCTCTCATGAAACACATTTAAAACGTTAAATAAACTTTAAAAAATTGGTTAAAATGACTAAATCCAAACATTTCTAAAGTTGGAGGACTAAATTAGGCCAAGGTTTCAAAGAGGGAATACATCCAATTTTCACTGAAATTTAAGGGACCAAAAACATATTTAACCCAAAATGAAATAATATAGTTACTAAATCTGAAATATAATTAGTGAATAATTTTATTAATATTTGTTAATCACAAAATGGGGAAAAGGTTATCTATGGGATCTCGTACCACAAGGAGGTCTTCTTCTTTGTCATCTAGGAATAACGTGGATAGTCATCATCGTTATCGTCATGTTGTTGTGTTTAGTTGACATCTTCCAACATTTGTGGCGACATTATAGGCTGATAATATTGCTGAAAGGATGTGGGATAGGTAGATGGAGGTGTTGATGATGAAGTTCTAAATAAATTTTGTGTAGGACCAGAAAAAGTATCTGGTTGTTGAGGAAATATGTTATATGTGTATGGAACTTGCCATAATGGAGCTTGTGAAGACATTGGCTATGATGCATCCACGTATGGTGGAAAAGCAAGTGGTTGAAAACTAGACTAACCAAATGACTGATATGGGGGAAAAAGATATGGCCACATGACAACAAATTTGGCCGAATGTATGAACTTCGTTCTTAAGGGAGCAAGATCATTGCCAATTTATGCTCTTGTTAATTTTTTTTTGGGAAAGAAACAAAAAATGGTTTATGGAACAAGGGACAAATATTGAATGATTGTTACGAGCTAGCCACTGATATCCTGAGGATATTTATGCTTTATTAAGAAAAAATGAACAATCTGGCATGTGCCATGTCCAGGGGTATAACCAACAGAATTCAATCTTCAATGATAAGGAGATTTCCACTCCCCAACTTGGATGTCGTCCATTGTCATACATTGCTAAGTTAAATGATTGGTTGTGTAATTGTAGGGAGTTCCAAGCTCTTCCCCTACCTTTCCCTCATGTAATGGTTGCTTGCTCATCTTACAGCCTATGATTTTTGTGGATTCTATCTATAGCCTCCAAAATATTTTTAAACCTTATGAGGTGCAGTTTTAGCCTGTTCAAAATGAAGATTATTGGTCTGCTTATATTAGTCTAAATTTAATTCTCAACCCCCACATGCGACACAAACAATCAGGAAGACGAAGTGAAAATCGTATTCACAATGAAATAGACCAGTCAACTCCATACAAACAAAAGAAATGTTCGTTTTGCAGAAGTATTGGTCATAATAGAAGAAATTGTTCAAATAAACACTGAATTTTCTTTTTGTGTAACTCTAATCACTACACTACATCAACTTTGTCTACTTTAATTTCAATATTATGTCATCCACTAGTTATTAAGATATTTAATTTTATGTACTTTTTATTAAGAAAATCTTCTCCTTTTTTTTTCTTATGTGCATATTTATTTTATTCTCTATTAATTACTTAACTAAACTTTTTATTTTTAAAAAAATTTAATAGTAACAATTGAGAACGTGAAAAATAATTGAAAAAAAAATCACTTTAGTAGACGACTTCTTCATAAAAAATCCAAAACTAAAGTCATGTCATATTGGCATGACTTTGCTTAAGCAGATTATTAACTTAATTAAAGTCGTATGATTATGACGCGACTTTTTTTGAAAGAAATGTCTTGCCATTTTGGCACGATTTTAAGTCATTGTAGTATCTACAAAAAAAAAAAAACACTTTCAACTTTAACCAACCAGACAGATTTGTTCCATCAAATCCCTCAAGAAGCCCCAAATCCGATCCATTCCAATGGGATCGAATCCCTCACAAAGTCCCACAGATCCGATTCGCTTAAGCCGATATCAGATCTCTCACTTTTTCTCTTAAACATAGATCCCTTCCATTGCAATGGGATTAGATCCCTTATTTAACCACACCCGGATCTTCATGTTCAGCTCACTCACACCATGAGTGATGGGTTCCAACTTTGCATCAGGCCATTCACTCACACTCACACCATGTGTAGATGTATTCCAACTTTGCAGAGTTCCTCACCATATCACAACTCAACATCAACGAAAAAGACATCGACATCATTTCATAACTCAAGTTGCACACACATAAATATTAAAATATCTGGAGACTCACCTGAAATGGCAGCACCACGACACCAATGTCTCCATCAAAGCCAAAAACCAAGATTGGCTTCTCCCCTCTTATAACTTATACACCCCACCAATACCATATACCAGCCTATCTAACTTATTCAATACGTATTTAATGGCTTTTTTAAGTCAAACAAATTCAAATATTGTTTGTATGGTCATAAGGTGTCAAGAATCTAACGCTTTTTCAACGCTGGGAGAGAGAGGAAAGGGTGAAATTGTCATTAAGTTGGTGAATCCACTCAAATCACCAATATGTGGTGAGATTAGTTTGCTGCATCCCGCTAATCACCATTGTGCCTTCCTCTTAAAACTTGCGAAACGAACACATAAAAAACTCCACGATCCATCTTCGCTAAACCACTCTACCTCAAATGAATATAGCATTAATACTAACACACACCACTTGCATTTTCTCATTTTTCCATCTTTTCATTCTTCTATATTTCAAAATCACTTAAAAATGTCTCATCAAATTGTAAGAAAAAAATTATCAATATCTAGTCGTAAAAATTAATATCATTATCTTATAACATAACATAATATATATATATATATATATATATATATATATATATATATATATATATATATATATATATCTATATATATATATATATATATATATATA